>Ga0209826_1000964_pt1 | contig 20592 bp, 19 predicted proteins | sample GOMGulsemesocosm_5_FD_184637 | JGI IMG/M metagenome (GOLD analysis project Ga0209826, IMG submission 184637) | Methane-oxidizing microbial communities from mesocosms in the Gulf of Mexico - GOM15C Gulf of Mexico (SPAdes) (version 2) | ecosystem: Environmental > Aquatic > Marine > Cold seeps... | reverse complement strand
ATTGTGGATGACGAAGACGCTCTGCGGGAAATTGCTGAATTCCAACTTGAAGATCTTGGATATGAAGTTATAGCTGCAGAAAATGGCCAACAGGCACTTGACTTGATGCGCAAGGATCCTGAAATTTTTCTCCTGTTTAGTGATGTCGTAATGCCGGGCGAATTGGATGGTTATCAATTGGCTTCTGCGGTGCATGAGTTAAGGCCAAACGTGAAAATCCTGCTGACCAGTGGCTTTACCAAGGCACGGGAAGAAATGTTGCTTGGTAATAACCCTTATCTGGCGACGCTGGCCAAGCGCATCGTGAATAAGCCCTATAATTTAAGGGAGCTGGCTGTCGCTGTGCGCAGTGCGTTGGATCACTCATAGAGTTGGTTTCGGTCGTCGGGTTTCATGCTTATTGGCGGTTGTTAGTGATGTGAGTGCCGCCGCGTCTTGGGCGTTCTGCCTATAACAGGGGTGCCTATTTGTTAGATTGAGAACTGATAAATTTAGAAAATATCGTAATAGTGTTCATAGCTTGTGTTTAATTTGGCAAGGTGATGCAAAGAAGAGAAACTATGTTACTTTAGCCTCGCAGATACTATTATTTGTACGACTTCATTTTGGGGGAAGAATGAGTGAAATATTGATTGAAGGTGCTGATGTCGTAATTCTGACAGTGCTTGTCTGGTTTATTGGCAGTTTTCTAAATCAAAAATTTTCCGTTCTGGAACGCTTCAATATCCCCATTGCTGTCACAGGCGGTTTTTTGATTAGTGTCTTGGTTGCAATAATCTATAAGTTTTCAGGTTTAAAAATTATGTTTGATCTTGAGCTTCGAGATCAAATGATTCTGGTGTTTTTTTCTACAGTAGGCCTTTCGGCAAAATTTAGAATTCTCGCAGCAGGTGGCAAGGCACTTCTTATCCTTACTTTGATTGCTGGTTTATTCCTCATTTTGCAAGATCTTGTTGGCGTTGGTATTGCGACAGCATTGGGCGCCAATCCGGGATATGGGTTGTTTGGTGGAAGTGTCTCATTCGCTGGCGGTTTCGGGACGGCCGTTGCCTGGGGGAATATTGCACAGGAAGCCGGGCTTAAAGGGGCAACAGAAGTGGGTATTATGTTTGCAACCCTCGGTCTCATTGCAGGCGGCATTATCGGAGGGCCGGTTGCATCATATCTAATCAATAAACATGATTTGAAGCCTTCAGCAGAAGATCTCGAAAGCATATCGGAAGGCAACCAAGGGCAGGCAAGCATTCCAATGAAAACTAAAGTTCGAGGTGTGCTCGGAACTTTGATGATCCTTGCGATATGTGTGCAGGCTGGAGATCTTGTGAATACCTATCTTTCTGCAAAAGGGGTCACATTACCGGGCTTTTTAACAGCAATGCTGATTGCTATCGTGATAACAAATTCAGCAGATATTCTTAAATTGGAACTCTCTAAAAATGCTGTTGATATTGCACAGGAAATAAGTCTGCAGTTGTTTCTTTGTGTCAGTTTAATGAGCATGCAGCTTTGGATATTTTCAGGTACTTTGGGTCCCGTATTATTAGTGACTCTCGCGCAAACCGTGATGATGGTGTTCTTTGCAATATTCATTGTCTTTCATCTGGTCGGGCGTGATTATCAGGCTGCAGTTATCTCCTCTGGATTTATCGGTCTTGGCTTGGGTGCAACCCCGGTTGGAATCGCCAATATGAATGCGGTAACGGCAAAGCATGGGCCTTCACCAAAAGCTTTTATTCTTGTGCCGTTAGTCGGAGCCTTTTTTCTGGATTTAATGAATGCTGCTGTAATACAGGGCTTTCTTCAGTTTATCGGTTAGTCGAGAAAAATCGAATTTAGGGATTTACACAAAAAAAAGGGCTGCGCAAATGCAGCCCAAGTAGGGAGGAAACGCCCTTCCAAGAAGGACTGTCAGTATGTGTGTGCCGACTGATGCCTATATCGCACTTGCGAAATAAAGTCGCAAGCGCAAAGTTCATTTTTCTTCATTTATTTTCGTTTTCAAAAAAAATGCCTTTAGAATAATCAGATTTTTATATCAATAAGCAAGTTTTTGGCAAAAATTTAGGCATTTAGGTGATTTCACATGAGGATGAAAAGAAAGCCTATATGAAAGAATTCATTGTTGATCAGTCAAGCCTAGAACTTATATCCATTTGTTTTGTGTGATTTTTAACAATCAACTAGATGTGGTTATTGTTTTTTTTGTGCGTTGCAACAATACGGGTAAACCCAATGTTATGTTGGGTTTACCCGTTGTATGAATTAGCTCTCAACCCAAGCTTTAGCAAGCTGATGAGCTATGGCAAGAGGAGGGGATAGTCGCGGTGTTTCTTTTGTTTCTGCTCGTTCAAGCATAAGCGTAACTTCTTCGCGAGTGAACCAGCGCGCGTCCGCAAGTTCCTTTGGGTCAATCGTAATTTCTTCACTTAAAGCTTCTGCAAAGCATCCGATCATAAGGGATGAAGGGTAGGGCCAAGGCTGGGACGAATGATAGGTGACATCCCCAGTCTTAATCCCAGTTTCTTCGAGTACTTCTCTTCTAACGCCTTGTTCGATAGTTTCGCCTGGTTCAATGAAGCCTGCGAGGCATGAATATTGTTGCTTGGGGAAAAAATGTCCCGTTCCCATAAGGCAACGATCACCTTTGGTGACCATCATAATAGCCACTGGGTCTGTGCGGGGAAAGTGAACGGATTTACAGTCTTCGCTACCACATTTTCTGGAATATCCCGCTTCTTGCGGTTCGGTTTTGCTACCGCAAACGGCGCAATATCCATGGCTGTTATGCCATGCAATCATAGAGCGGGCTTGTGCGAGTGCGCCTGCATCCCCCGGTCTTAGTTGTGATGAGATGGAACGCACATCGATAAATTTGCCCCAGTCCGAATTGGGAGGTTGTTTCGGATTCTCAATCGCGCTGACATCAATGGCGAAATGGCAGGAAAAATCAGCAATCCCAAGGAAAATCAGGGTGGCCCCTGCATCCATGAATTCCCGAACATCCCCAATACCGCGCCAGTCAATGCTTGGGCCGTCTTGAAGATCGATGAGGGCTTTAAGATCGTGCAGCGGTACATACCGGCTGGACGAATCTTCTATTTTTTCAGCAAGCCAATTGGCGTCAGAACGAGAATTGGCTGCCCGGTCAAATCGATTGCCGGTAAATACGAGTGGTTTTGTCATGATGGCACAACTTTGGCACAAGTTCATAAAGGAGGCAATTACCAATAGAGCGAAAGAGCTTTGAGAATGTGCTGGCGTCATGATCAAGATAAAAAAATGAAAAATATTCCAATAAAAGGTTGCTTCTTTTGAAAACATATTAGATATAACCCTTGGAAGGCTGGCGATGGGCGTGTCCCTCGCGAACCCGGTCAGATCCGGAAGGAAGCAGCCGTAACGAGTTTCGGTGCGGGTCGTTGTCAGTCTTCTATTTCTTTATCTCTTTACATAAACGTATTTTTTTAGAAAATATCGTGACTTGCTTGGGATAAATCTTTGATCAAATAGATCAACCTCTGATATGCTCCCCGCATGTCTGATGAAAAAACCAATACCGCTTATCGCGTTCTTGCCCGTAAATACCGTCCATCCAATTTTGATGACCTGATTGGTCATGAAGCGATGGTGCGAACTCTCTCCAATGCTTTAGAGGCGGGCAGGCTTGCTCACGCCTTTATCTTAACGGGGACACGAGGGATTGGTAAGACAACAACCGCTCGAATATTGGCGCGTGGTCTTAATTGCATTGGTGAAGACGGCAAGGGCGGTCCGACTGTTCATCCTTGCGGCGTTTGTCAAAATTGCATTTCCATTTCAGAAGATCGGCATCAGGATGTACTGGAAATGGATGCCGCGAGCCGAACGGGTGTTGATGATATTCGAGAGCTTATTGAAGGCGTTCGGTATCTTCCCGTTAATGCTCGATACAAAATCTACATCATCGATGAAGTGCATATGCTCTCAAAAAATGCCTTTAATGCACTTTTGAAGACATTGGAAGAGCCGCCTGAGCATGTAAAGTTTATCTTTGCGACGACGGAAATTCGAAAAATTCCTGTGACGGTTCTGTCTCGCTGTCAGCGATTTGACTTGAAGCGAGTGGATGCCGAAACATTGGCTGCTTATTTCGGTACAATTGCCGAGAAAGAAAACTCCAATGTGGAAGAAAATGCCCTGGCTCTTATGGCTCGGGCTGCTGAAGGATCTGTCCGGGATGGTTTGTCCTTATTGGATCAGGCAATTGCTCATGGCGGCGGCACAGTCTCTGCGGAGCAAGTCAGAGATATGTTGGGCCTTGCGGATCGCACGCGCATTCTTGATCTTCTCGAGACCGTATTTAAAGGTGAGATTAAAGAATCCCTCGGCATTCTTCGCAGTCAATATGACAGCGGCGCGGACCCGGTCGTTATTATTCAAGATTTGCTTGAGCTCACCCATTGGCTGACAAGTTTAAAAGTAACGCCCGAGGCTGCTAATAATGTCGCAATGTCCGGGGGCGATGTTGCTCGCGGACAGACTATGGCTGAAAAGCTGGGGATGGCGTCTTTGTCCCGTGCTTGGCAAATGTTGCTCAAAGGCCTGGATGAAGTTCGAAAAGCACCTATGGCAATTGCAGCCGCGGAAATGGTGTTGGTTCGTTTGGCTTATGCCAGTGATCTCCCAACACCCGGAGAACTTGCCCGGAAAATTCAAAATGGTGAAGGTGCAGGCCAGCCAAATGGTGGCGGTGCTCCTGCGCATTCAACAAATGGCGGTGGGGCGAGTATGAGAGCGGGCGGCGGCGCGGCGGCACTGGCGGTTTCTAACCCTGCTTCGGGTGCAATGGCAAATCCTGCAATTGGCAGTCAGCCTGCAACGCGTTCCCATTTGTCTCTTGTGCCCAATTCAGGGGTCGTCTCTGAACACACAACTGATATTGCCGCCGTTCAAGCAGAGCCAGAAAATGCGCCTCTTGTGACGATGGAGGATATGGTCGATCTGTTGAGTGATCGGGTCGATGTGATGCTTAAAGGGCAAGTGATTAATTTTGTCCGGCCTGTAAAATTTGAAATCGGGTTGCTTGAATTTAGCCCTGCCCCTGGTGCGCCGATGGATTTGGCGGTTAAGCTTGGAAGTCGCCTTCGCGCATTGACGGGTGAACCGTGGACCGTAAATATGGTAGCAGAGGCGGAAGGCGCGCCAACTGTCGCTGAAAAACGGCAACAGGATAAGACCGCGATGATTGCCGCAGTAGAGCGGCATCCGCTGGTTAAAAAAATTATCGACATCTTTGAAGGGGCGACCGTAGTTGAAGTACGGGATTTATCGCCTGATATTGAAATTTTGCTGGATGAGAATATATCCAGTGAAGACATAATTGAGTAACGGAGACAGCGTATGAAAAATCTTGGCAACCTGATGAAGCAGGCCAAGGAAATGCAAGGTAAGATGGCTGAAATGCAGGCATCCCTTGAAAACCATGAGCTTACCGGTGTCGCGGGCGCTGGAATGGTTGAGGTGACGCTGAACGGTAAGGGAGCAATGCGCGGAATCAAAATCGATCCAAGTATTGTTGATCCGGAAGACAAGGAAATGCTTGAGGATTTGATTAAAGCAGCTCACGCCGATGCACGATCCAAAGTTGACGCTTATTCGCAGGAAAAAATGAAAGATATGACAGGCGGCCTTGATTTACCACCTGGAATGAGCCTGCCTTTTTAGGGTTGTGAGTATTTATGAGTCTCTCTGAAATCGATCAACTTATCCATTTGCTATCCAAGCTGCCAGGGCTCGGCGCGCGTTCAGCACGCCGCGCAACCCTGCATCTTATTAAACATCGTGAGAGCTTACTGATACCTTTGGCCTCAGCAACTGACGCTGCTGCGCGGAGCATCAAGACATGCTCAATATGCGGTAATCTAGACACAATTGATCCTTGTAATATTTGTACCAACAACGCAAGAGATCGAAAGACACTATGTGTGGTTGAGGATGTCTCCGACCTTTGGGCGCTGGAACGTGCAGGTATTTTTAGTGGCCTTTATCATGTTCTTGGCGGAACGCTGTCTGCACTGGATGGTGTGGGGCCAGAAGAGTTGGCCGTTGAAAGCTTGTTACAGCGCGTTCAAGAAAGGGAGTTTACTGAAGTGATCCTTGGCTTAAGCGCAACAGTGGATGGCCAAACAACAGTTCATTACTTAACCGAACGATTATCTGAACAGTCGATCAAGATCAGTCATTTGGCCCATGGCGTCCCTGTCGGGGGAGAGCTTGACTATTTGGACGATGGGACTTTGGCTATGGCCCTTAAATCCCGTCGTACTGCTATTTAACATCTCTTACCCTTGACCTAACAGATCAGGTGGACTTGAAAGAAGTTCATCCTGATTTTGTTCCCCAAGTTGTAAATCTTCAATTTTCTCTGCTCTGCCAGTGATTTTTCGGCTGGATGTTTCAATATCCGTAATGTCTTTTGCTGCCTGACCAAAGTGCTTCGAGAGGTTTTCTACCCGTTTGTCCAATCGCTCTACATCTTTGAGTAAAACGCCCACTTCTTTTTGAATAACACCTGCCTGTTCACGCATTTGGCTGTCTTTCAAAACCGCACGGACAGTATTTAGCGTTGCCATCAAAGTGGTTGGGGATACGATCCAAACCCTTGCCTGATAGGATTTCTCCAGAACTTGCGGGAAATTAGCGTGTAGTTCCGCGTAAACGGCTTCGGACGGTAAGAATAGCAGGGCAGACTCTGCAGTTTCTTCCGCAACGATATATTTGCTGCTGATATCCACAATGTGCTTGGTCATTGCAGCAACAAAGGCCCGTTTGGCAAGTTGCCTATCCGTATCTGACTGAGCATTTCTTAGGGCATGGTAACTCTCTAATGGGAATTTCGCGTCGACGACAATGGGCCCCGGCGGATTAGGAAGCTTGATCACACAATCGGCACGCTTCCCATTGGATAAAGTATATTGAAATTCATAGGACGAAGGGGGCAGAGCGGCTTTTACTAGGTCATTGAGTTGTAGTTCACCAAAGGCACCGCGTGCCTGTTTGTTGGCGAGAATGTCTTGCAGGCCGACAACTTGATTCGATAAATTGGTTAGATTGTCTTGCGCCTTATCGATAATGGCAAGGCGCGCTTGCAGGTCGCTTAAAGATTTTCCAGTTTTCTCAGTTGATTGGCTCAGGCTCTCCCCAAGCTGTTTGGAGACTGTGTCCAAGCGGTCGGAAAGTGTTTTGTTGATCTCCGTGCGGCCTGTAGCCCCATCCGTTGATATTTGCTTCAGCTGGCCTTCGAGTTGAAGTTGTTGGTTTAAAAGGCCTTCCGTTAATTTGGTAAGGGTCTCACTATTTGCATTAGCAGATTCAATGAGTTTCTCAGATTTCCCCAGTTTTAAAATCAAAAATCCGGTGATTACCCCAAGGATAGCAACAATTGTAATAAGCACATATTCCATGTTTCGAGCCCCCCAGCCCGGACTTCAGTTTTTTGTTAAGAACCTTGACGTTTAGGTATCGGAGTAATACCTAAGAGCTGACTTCGTGACCATATATAGTTTAGCTAGAAGATTATCGGAAGACCATGTCCCTTTTACCAATCATTACCGCACCCGATCCGCGCCTGAAATTAATATCAAAACCTGTTGCAGAAGTAACGGATGAAATCCGTGAATTGGTAGCAGATATGTTTGAAACCATGTATGACGCACCGGGCATAGGCCTTGCGGCTATTCAAGTTGGTGAACCAAAGCGATTGTTAGTGATTGACGTGGTTGGGAAAAATTCAGAGACGGAAGAGCCTCAGCCGCTCGCTATTATTAATCCTGATATTGTTTGGGTATCAGATGAAGACACCGCTTATGAAGAAGGATGTCTGTCTGTTCCGGAACATTATGCAGATGTCGTTCGTCCGGCAGAGATTAAGGTGAAGTTTCTGGATCTGGATGGGGAAGAGCAGGAAATCCATGCCGATGGATTGCTTGCAACCTGTATTCAACATGAGATCGACCATTTAGATGGTATTCTTTTCGTGGATCATATCTCCGCGATTAAACGGAATATGATTTTACGGAAATTGGTCAAACAAAAAAAAATGGCGAGCTAGGGGATAAAAATGGGCGGACTTAGAATTGCGTTCATGGGAACGCCCGATTTTTCCTGCTCTGTTTTAAAGGCCCTTCTTGACTCGGCTCATGAGGTGGTCTGTGTTTACTCACAACCTCCAAAACGGGCAGGGCGCGGCAAAAAAATGCGTCCAACCCCTGTTCATGCGTTGGCCGAAGAGGCTGGCATTGAAGTTCGTACACCGACCTCGCTAAAGCCTGAAGATATTCAAGCCGAGTTTGCAGCCTTAGATTTAGATGTGGCAATTGTCGTCGCCTATGGCCTTTTGCTTCCCAAAGCTATTTTGGATGCCCCAAAATACGGATGCTTGAACCTTCACGCCTCCCTTCTACCAAGATGGCGCGGCGCGGCGCCTATCCAGCGATCTATTATGGCTGGGGACGTGGAGACCGGTGTTGGTATTATGCAAATGGCGACGGGTTTAGATACCGGCGACGTTCTCGCCGATGCAAAATGCGCTATTACAAAAAAGACAACAGCAGGCAGCTTGCATGATGAGCTGGCAATCATTGGTGCAGACTTGATGGTGAAAACTGTAGATCTGTTAGGTAGTAAAAAGCTAATCCCAGTTCAGCAACCAGAAGATGGTATCACCTACGCGTCCAAAATTGATAAAGCGGAAGCCCGTATTGACTGGACATTGCCTGCGATCCAATTGAGCCAACATATAAGAGGGCTTAGTCCCTTTCCGGGCGCTTATTTTGAGTATGAGGGGGGCCGGATCAAACTGCTGAATGTGTCTGTAGTGGAGGGAAATAGTGCTCCTGGAACACTTCTCGATGATGCTTTAACTGTCGCTTGCGGGGAGGATGCTCTGTCCCTTGATCTGCTCCAGCGAGCTGGAAAATCACCGGTAACAAAGAAGGTATTTTTGAACGGCTATGCCATTCCTAAAGGTGAGGTTCTTCTCTGATGCCGCGCTATAAAGCGATTATAGAATATCATGGCGCTCGTCTTGTGGGATGGCAGAGGCAGCCCAATGGCGATTCCGTTCAGCAGCATATTGAAGATGCCATTACGAAATTTTGCGGCGAAGAAATTCGTATTCAAGGGGCGGGTCGAACTGATGCCGGTGTCCACGCACTGGGGCAAGTGGCAAGCTTTGATCTAAAAGAAGATTACCCCGTTAAAACCGTTATGAATGCTATCAACCAGCATATGAAGCCAGCGAAGGTTGTTTTGGTCGATGTGGTGCAGGTTGATGAAGAATTTAATGCACGGTTTTCGGCAAAATCGCGCCATTACTTATATCGTATAATCAACCGAAATGCGCGCCTGACCCTTGATCATGGCTTGGCTTGGCATGTGCGCAATGAGCTTGATAGCGATGCGATGCATGAGGCCGCACAAGTTCTTGTCGGACGGCACGATTTTACCAGTTTTCGGGCAGTCGCCTGCCAAGCAAATTCTCCCGTTCGCACTTTATCTGTTTTAGATGTTTCCCGTATTGAGGATGAGATTCAAATCCGGGTGTCAGCTCAGTCTTTCTTGCACAATCAAGTTAGGGCTATGGTAGGCACGTTGTCCTTGGTTGGTAAAGGCCAGTGGAGCAAACAAGACGTCCAGGCTGCGTTAGATGCCAAGGACCGTCAAAAATCCGGCCCTAACGCGCCGCCTTATGGTCTTTATCTGACAGATGTTGATTACGATAATTGAAAATCGTAAATGGAACCTAACCGCATAATTTGCGTTAGTTCATCTAAAGCGGTTCGGCTTTCATTCAAAAGTGCTGGATCGGCAAGGTCTGTCGGGGTTAATCTGTCCCGATAGTGTTTTCTAACCCATGTTGTCAGGTCATAGAACAGATCATCATCCATGAATACTCTGGCGTTTATGCTCTGCCGCGCCGTATCCGATAAACTCACGCGTAAGCGAAGGCATGCTGGGCCACCACCATTTCTCATACTTTCCCGTACATCCATATAGGAGACGTTTTGAATAGGGGTGTTTTGGCTCAGTAATTCCTCCAAATAAGAATGAACGCGATTATTCTCTCGGCATTCCGTAGGAGCAATGAGATACATAGCCCCATCATTCTGTGGATCCGTGATGAGCTGTGTGTTGAATAAATAGCTAGAAATCGCCTCCTCTACACTGACTTTGTTTCGGGGAACCTCTACAAAGTGCATATCGGCGTTTGGGAGTTTACTTGTGATCTCAGCCCGTAAAGCCGGTGCGTCAATAAACGCATCCTGATGGTAGAAAAGGCAATTGTCGTTGCCAACAGAAATTACGTCGTTATGAAAAACGCCTGCGTCTATAACAGCGGGATTTTGGGCTGCAAACACGGTGCGGTTTTCATCCAATCCATGAAGACGAGAAACTGCTTCGCTTGCCTCAAGCGTTTGGCGAGCAGGGAATTTTTGAGGACGCGGTGCGGTTTGATCAAACGCGACGGCGCCATAAACAAACAGCTCAATGCCCGGGCCATCTCCTTGTCCTGCAAGGCGGGTATGGTTCGCCGCGCCTTCATCTCCAAAATGAGAAACGCTAGGAAGGGCAGAATGATGGGCAAAGAAGTCTTTATTTTCGAAAATGGCCTTTAACATCCGTCCCGTAGTTTGGTGTTCAATTGATCGATGAAACATGGCCGCAAGGTTTGCAGGTGTGAAATGTGTTTTGCCGTCCCTTGTGTCAGGCGCGGGACTCACTGTCGCAGCATTGGCAACCCACATTGAAGAGGCCGAGGATGTGCTTGCTAAAAGATGAGGAGCCTGTTTTTGTACCGATGCCAATATATCCTGATCTGAACCTGTAAACCCTAAGGAGCGCAAAGTTGGGATATGGGGGCGTTCATGGGGAGCAAGCACAGCCTGAAGCATACCCATTTTGGATAAGGATTTCATTTTTTGAAGTCCTTGCAGGGCTGCGGCTTTGGGATTTGATATGCTCGAAGCACTTTTGGAGGAAGCAATGTTGCCATGAGACAGCCCGGCAAAATTGTGGGTCGGGCCTACAAGTCCGTCAAAGTTGATTTCCCTCATGATGCTTACAACTCTATGCCAGGGCTTAATGTTTCAGGCAAGGAGGCTTGTTTTGCTTCCACAGAAGCTACAGGATAAGCGCAATAATCAGCGGCATAAAAGGCACTAGGGCGGTGGTTTCCACTGGCGCCGATACCGCCGAAAGGTGCGGCACCGCTGGCTCCGGTAATGGGTCTGTTCCAATTGACAATGCCCGCACGTGATTGGCTGAGAAAATGCTCATACTCGGATTCAACATCGGTAAATATTCCGGCAGACAACCCAAATTTTGTCTGATTGGCAATGTCAATTGCGTCATCAAAATTGGTGGATCTGATAACTTGTAACAAAGGGCCGAAATATTCTTCATCAGGTAAGTTTTCAATTGTCGTGACATCTATGATGCCGGGACGCAGAAATGGTTTCCCTGTATGCAATCGCTGCAATTCAACAAGACTTATACCGCCTTTTGATAACAGTTTTGTCTGCGCATTTAGAAGACTATCGGCAGATTCATTTGAAATAACACTGCCGATGAAAGGCATGCTGCCGTCATCTTGCGGTCCTACTTTGATCTTGGTCGTTGCTATGACTAGGCTTTCTAAAAATTCATCGCCTACCGGGCCTTCTGGGATAATCAGGCGGCGGGCACATGTACAGCGCTGACCAGCAGTAATAAAGGCAGATTGCAAAGTGTGGTAAACGGCGCCTTTGATGTCTGCAACTTGAGTAACGATAAGGGGGTTGTTTCCGCCCATTTCAAGGGCAAGTACTTTCCCCGGCTGACCACCAAATTCATTATGAAGCAGGGCGCCTGTGCGGGAGCTACCGGTAAAGAAGAGACCATCTAGGTTTTCATGGCAACTAAGGGCTATCCCCGTGCTGACTGATCCTTGAAGTAAATTAAGGACCCCTGCGGGAAGTCCTGCTTCTTGCCAGCATTTGATCATAAACTCGCCAACGGCGGGTGTAAGTTCACTTGGTTTAAAGACTACAGTATTTCCGGCCATAAGGGCGGGGACGATATGGCCGTTTGGTAAATGGGCCGGAAAATTAAAGGGACCGAAAACGGCGACCACTCCATGGGGTTTATGACGTAGTCGGGCTATTGCACCTGCCATATCACTTGTTTTCTCGCCTGTGCGTTCTTCAAATGATTTTATAGATAAATCAATTTTTCCAATCATTGCACCTGCTTCGGTCAAAGCTTCCCAGAGGGGTTTGCCAGTTTCTGACGCAATTAGGTTTGCAACTTCGTTTTTCTCTGAAGTAAGAATTTGCTGGTAGCGCTTTATGATGGCAACACGTGCTTCAATAGGTGTTCTCCCCCATTGCTTAAAGGCTTCTCGTGCAGAAAGCACAGCTGTATCAACATCTGTATCGCTCGCGCTGGGCCCTTGCCATAAAATGTCGCCTGTCGCCGGGTTCAACGATGAGAATTCCGATCCTGATCCATCATGCCATTTGCCGTCTGAAAAAAGTTGTCCGTGTATCATAGGGTGTCCTTAAATCACATAACTGATGGTTTGCCCGATTTGGGTGTGTAATATTTTGGCGGTCTCGTCTCCCAAGGCAATAGTGCCATCGGGTGCGACCTCAACAGCTTCGCAAACTGTTCTGAAATTCTGTGGCTGCTGATTGCTTATGATTGAGCGTTTCGTTGACTTGATATCATTTTGAGGGATGATGCTCTGCACAATCCCTGATTTGCATTTTTGTACAGTTTCCACGTTTCTGGTTTGACATTGTACGGTTGGTCCGCCGTCAAAAATATCTGCGTAGCCGCCATACCGAAAACCTTCTTTTTCCAAAAGTTTGAGGGCTGGGGCCGATGCATTATGAGGCTTTCCTATTACCTCCTGTGCAGCTTTGGGTAATAGCTCCACATAAATAGGATGCCTTGGCATTAGATCTGTAATGAATTGATTTCCTTTAACAGAACTCATGAAATCGGCATTTTCGAACCCAAGGCCAAAAAACTTCTGTCCCAGATGCTCCCAAAATGGCGAATGCCCTTCATCATTTTGCCAGCCCCTCATTTCAGCAATGATGGTGTCGCCAAATCGTTCAGGGAAATCAGCAAACATCAAAAAACGGCATCGTGACAAAAAGCGCCCGTTACCATTTATTCGATATTCAGGATCAAGATAGAGAGAGCCAATTTCTGTGGTGCCTGTGTAATCATTCACCAGATGCAGTACATCCATCTGATTTTTCTTATCCAATTCTTTGGAAAAAGAAACGAGCTTAGAGACTTTGTAGGAGTAAAAGGGTTGATGAAGCCCAACGCCGGCATAAATGGCTGTGGTCCCAACAATCCGGGATTTATCAGTATCTTCCATCACTAAGAAATAAATTTCACCATTGGCCCCATTGGCATTGCGGGCAAAGCTTTGTTCACTATTATCGATTTTTGTTTGCCACGACTTCAGGTTTGTCGGCATGGATGACATGCCGCTTCCCGTTGCGGTGGAGATTGCCATCAATTGATCCAGATCGCTCATTGCTGCCGGTCGAATAAGCATCATTGACGGTCTCCTTTTATCGGAAATGCAGCTTCCCCTGACGCAAGTTTATGCAGGATTAACGCAGACAGCTTGGCCCGTTCAGTCAGGCTATCTGTAATGATAAATTCTTTGTCGGAATGGATGTTTGCTCCCCGTACACCTAATGTATCGATGTTGGGAAGGCCGGCGGCGGCCAAATTGTTTCCATCGCAACAACCGCCTGTGGGTTTGTAGTGGATTGGGATGTTTAATTCAGATCCACAGGCTTGCAATAAATCGAATAGATGTTGAAGACTTGGTGTCATGGGTTTGGGGGGGCGTGAAAATCCTCCATGAAGCTTGGCTGTATAGCCTTCTTCAGAATTCGCTCTCTCTACTATGTTCTCTATCGCGCTCAAAAGCCAAGTCTGATCTTCAGTTTCTTTTATTCGTACATTAAATCGGCAAATGGCAAGATCTGGGACAACATTCAAGGCGCCGCCTCCATCAATCCTTCCGATATTGACTGTCAGTTCAGGGCGTCCTCCTGTTAAAGCATCAATGGCAATGACTGCGCGAGATAAAGCGGCTATGGCATTGCGGCCTAAATGATGCTCTCTTCCTGCATGGGCCGCACGTCCAGTTATAACAAGGGTGAAATTCCCGCTTCCTTTCCGTGGACCCGCCAGAGTGCCATCGGGCAGAGATGGCTCGTATACTAAGCCAATATCTGCTTTTTTTGCGGAATCTATTAGATAATGCCGGGACCCGAAAGAGCCGATTTCTTCATCTGCATTAATCAGGACTTCCCACCCCAGTTGATCTTTGTGAGGCGACATCTCAAACGCTTTTAAAGCTGTCAACATCACCATAATTCCGCCCTTCATATCCGTGACGCCGGGGCCTTGGATCATGCCATCGCCCAAATCGGTGCAAGATTGGAAAGCGCTGTCATTTCCGAAAACCGTATCCATATGTCCGCATAGAAGAATTTGTCGATTTGCATTCCGCCTTTTGGAGACCCGTAATACTGGACCAAGGGAAACTCGCTGAGGAACGCCAAGCTCATTTACAATTTCCATAGGGCTGGAGAGGAGGATTTCGACCTCCCCGCCTGTTGATAAAAAGGCGTCCTTTAATACGGAGGCCATTCTCTCAAGGCCCGTGATATTTCCGCTTCCGGAATTAATATGGGACCATTGAAGGACTCCATCCAGCATGGGGATATGTTGTTCATCAATCCAAGAAAGAAAGGGCAGGTGTGACATAGGCGTTATCGTTCCCAAGAGGCGCAAACAGACTCCAAAATGCCCAGTGCTTCTGCTATTTGGTTTTCCGTTACATTCAATGGAGGCAAGAAGCGTAAGACATCCGAGCCTGCGCGGCCTGTGAGCATTCCTGCATCCCGTACTTTAGCCAAAAGTTCTGTGTTGGGAACCAGACATTTAACGCCAAGCATAAGCCCTAATCCTTGCACATTTCCAAGAATGGTCGGGTATTTCTCTGCAAGAGCCTGTAACCCTTGGACAAGGGCTGCTGATCTTTGTTGTACCTGATCTAAAAGGCCATCTTCCAAAACTAGATCGAGAACAGCATTCCCAACAGATGTGGCCAGTGGATTGCCGCCAAAGGTCGAGCCATGTGTACCAACCACCATGCATTCTGATGCTTTGTGAGTTGCGAGGCAGGCTCCGATTGGAAAGCCCCCGCCAAGTCCCTTGGCCGAAGCTAAGATGTCAGGCTCTATCCCTGACCATTCATATGCGAACAGCTTGCCAGTGCGGCCCATACCACATTGGATTTCATCCAACATCATCAAGATGCCGGTTTCGTCGCATACCTGTCTGACTGCTTTTAAGTATCCTGCAGGGGCTGGTAATATGCCACCTTCTCCTTGAACAGGTTCAAGAATGACACCAGCTGTATTTTCTGTGATCGCAGCCTTTAAGGCTTCAATATCACCAAAAGGGACATGGTCGCAGCCGAGATCACCTTCAAAGAAACCTTTACAATGAGCCGGATTTCCCGCAGCAGCTACCGTTGCGATGGTTCTGCCGTGAAAGGCATTGTTCATACCAATAATACGGTTTCGTTTCTCATTTCCTCGATCAAAATGATACCGCCGCATCATTTTGAGGCCAGCTTCGATGGCCTCGGCACCAGAGTTGCCAAAATACACGTGATCAGCAAAGGTAGCCGCGACAAGTCTCTCTGCTAAAATTTCACTGGCTTCAATGCGAAACATATTGGAACTATGCCAGTATTTCTCCGCTTGATTTTTAAGGGCCGCCACTAAATGAGGATGGTTGTGACCAAAAGCAGTTACGGCAATGCCGGAAATGAAGTCGAGGAACTTATCGCCATCTTTGGTGAATAAATACGCACCTTCACCCTTTTCGAAAATAAATTCAGGCGGGGCGTAGGTAGGCATTAGGGCGCTGCTGGTCATGTATCCTCCAGTAATTCAGGATGTTCTGTTGGTTTCATTCAACTTAAGGGTAGCAACCTTTCTGAAGAATAGGGTGTCGAACTTGCCCCAATCATCAGAATATATTTTCGAAAATTTGATCAGTACGAAATTTAATGCGGTGTACGCTGTCTGTTGTCAATATGTGCTGATAAATGCGAAAATCTACTTATTTTCTTTAGTTTTCAGGGTGTATCCTCTAGTTTTTGATAAATTTTTACTGAGTGAATTTTTCTGTTAGGTGAATGGATGATTAAGAAAAGGCGGTTAGATAAGATTGATCAGAATATAATTCTGACTCTTCAGGGGGCTGCGCGCATTACAAATCAACAGTTGGCTGCGAAGGTTGGGTTGTCCCCTAGCTCTTGCCTCACTCGGGTTCGAAAGCTTGAAGACGATGGGTGCATTGGCCCGTATATAGGGATGGTTAAACTAGATCGGTTATGCAGTTATCTTACATGCATTGCCATGGTAACCCTTGAACATCACAGCCAACAGGATTTCAGAATATTTGAGAAATTTGTAAGCACAGTCCCAGAAGTTATTCAATGCGATACGGTCAGTGGGGGGTGTGACTTTATTCTTCGCATTATTTGCGCTGATATGGAGAGGTATCATACGGTCAATGAAATGTTGCTAAATTCCGGAGCAAATGTGGTCAATATCAAGACTCATGTTGTCATGACTGAAAACAAGAAATTTTCGGGCTACCCACTAGAAGCCCTTCTACCATAAGATGTTGAAGGCATTTAAGAGAATAAAATGCTTAAAGTCATCTGCTGCGCTATGACAGAAATGACAAATTCTATAAAGGTAAGTCCCGCGGCAACAGGGCCCGGAATTTCCAGGGTGCTTACCAACACATACCATAGAAATACATAGCTGATACCGATGAATAGTAAGCCGAACATTCCTACGGATTCTGCTCCCATCAACCCAAAGGTGAGGATAAAAAACGGGAGCCACACCAAAATCAAAGCAAGCTGCGCCCAGTTATAGACAATGACGAAAAGGCCAAATTTATGGGAAAGATTTAGAAATTTAGTGGCAATTCCGATAATTGTTAAATACAGGCTCCACGCAACAACGGTGGCGCCAAGGAATAGAGCAATAAAGCTAAAAAAGCTTATGCTTGTCCCTGCTAGTTTATACTCAAGCCCATGTTGGATGCCCAAAATTGGAAGGGCAATGAGGATTGCTGTAAACGATCCCCAAAACCCTTTTTCACTCAGATTGAAATAGGATAGCGCATTCTTGTCTTTCAATGCCAAACGATAGCATCCAAATAAAGACCACAATATTTCAATCAGATTTGCCATGATTATTCGCTGAAATAGCCTTCCAGAATCGATGTGTAAATATCCGCGAGGACTTCAATATCTTTCACAGGTACACATTCATCCACTTTGTGCATGGTTTGTCCCACAAGGCCAAATTCAACAACGGGACAGTAATTTTTAATGTAGCGTGCATCAGAAGTTCCACCTGTGGTGGACAGTTCTGGTTTGCGCCCCATATGCTGCTCAATAGAACCTGCGACAAGCTTACTGAAATCGCCTTCTTCCGTCAAAAACGGTTCTGAGTTTTTAAGAACCCTGAGTTCATATTTTGCGCCGCGTTCTTTCGCAACTGCATCCAGAGTTTCCCGAATACGCGCATCTAACCCGTCCAAAGACTGAAATGTATTAAAACGGATGTTAAAGGTTGCTCGGGCGAGGGCCGGAGTAACATTTGTTGCAGGATTTCCCACATCGACCGTTGTAAATTCCAGATTACTAGGTTGGAAATGTTCGCTGCCATCATCCAAATGCAATTGATCTAGTGCTGACATCATGGCCACGATATGGGGAATGGGGTTATGAGATAAATGTGGGTATGCGACATGACCTTCATCGCCTAAAACAGTCAAGAATCCTGTAAAAGACCCGCGCCTGCCGATTTTTACCATTTCACCGAGATTTTTTGGGTTAGTCGGTTCTCCGACGAGGCATTGGTCGATATGCTCTCCCTTGGCAGACATCCATTCAAGAACTTTTCGGGTACCGTTTATGGCTGGGCCTTCTTCATCGCCCGTGATGAGCAAGCTAATGGAGCCATTAAATTTCCCTTTTCTTGATTTGATCAGGCGCTGTGCCGAAACGGCAAAACAGGCAACAGCGGCCTTCATATCAGCAGCACCGCGGCCAAATAAAATTCCATCCTTGATGACAGCATCAAAGGGGTCAACACTCCATGAATTTAAATCGCCGGTCGGGACAACATCAGTATGCCCGGCAAAGCAAAAATTTGGTGCTGCTGTTCCGTAGCGGGCGTAAAGATTGTCGACATCCGGTGTGTTGTCATCGGAGAAAGGAAGCCGAGTACAGTCAAAGCCAACTAGCTCAAGTGCAGATTGAAGGACATTCAACGCCCCCGCATCATTTGGTGTAACACTCGGGCACCGCATAAGTTCCTGAGTTAAGGAAATTACATCTAAGTCATTATTATAAGTCATGTATGACCTTTACCCTTCAGGGCGAAACGGGTCAATGAGCAATAGAAGGACAAGAGGTGTTGCAGCCTTCAAATCTTCTCCAGATTTGGATAATTGCTTTTTCCTTCATAAACAGATATGGCTGTCGGCCCACCTGAATTTAAGAGCATTTCTGTCATGGTCAGTTCGCTTCCTGCAAACAACAATAATCTTGTCGGCATTTTTTATATGGTCATGGCAGTGTTAATGCTCTCAACCATGGATGCTGTTGGTAAATGGCTAGTTGAAGCTGAGTTTTCGGTTTTTCAAATTTTATTTGTTCGCGGCTGTATTAATACAGTTATTATGATGTGCTTGATGCCATTTCTCGGTGGTTTGAATCTATTAAAAACTAACCAACCCTACGGTCATCTCCTTCGGAGTATATTTGGGTTTGTCGCACCATTTCTATTTTTTAGCGCCTTGCAATTTATGCCCTTAGCTGAAGCAACCGCGGTGTTCTTTATTTCCCCTTTCGTGATGACAGCCTTGTCCGTCCCGTTTTTTAAGGAACATGTGGGCATTCATCGGTGGAGTGCGATAATTGTCGGATTTCTAGGGGTTCTTTATGTTGTGCAACCCACAAGTGATGTTTTTAACCCTGCCGTTATTTTTGTCCTTGGGGCGAGTTTGTGTTATTCCGTCCTTATGCTGACGAGCCGGTGGCTGGGCCAGAAAGACAAGACCTATACAATCGTGTTTTATGTAAATTTAGGTGTGATGGTTTGTGGCGCATTGGGAGCACCCTTTGTCTGGAAGTCTATGACTTTTACTGATTTAGGGATTGTAGCGCTTATGGCGGTTCTGTCTCTCGCAGGCAATTTCAGTATTGTTAAAGCTTTTACGACCGCAGAAGTCGGTGTGATTACGCCGTTTGAATACACTGCGCTCTTGAATGCCGTGTTTCTGGGATATGTATTCTTTGAGGAAGTCCCTACCGCCAATGTGTGGATTGGGGCGGCGATTATTACGGCAAGCGGGCTTTATATGGTTTATCGGGAAAACAAAAAAAAGCCCGACCATATTTGATCGGGCTTTTTCGAATAGCAATCGGATCTAGTCACGCAAGAGATCGTTGATTGATGTTTTCGAGCGGGTTTGTGCATCCACCGTTTTAACGATTACAGCACAATAGAGGCTTGGGCCCGGCGTTCCATCAGGAAGTGGTTTCCCAGGAAGTGAGCCTGGAACGACAACAGAATACGCAGGAACACGACCGATGTGGATTTCGCCGGTTTCGCGGTTGATGATTTTTGTTGAAGCACTGATAAAGACGCCCATCGAAAGAACAGCGCCTTTTTCAACAATCACACCTTCAACAACTTCAGAGCGGGCGCCGATAAAGCAATCATCTTCGATGATCACAGGGCCAGCTTGAAGGGGTTCCAGAACGCCACCAATACCAACGCCGCCTGACAGATGAACGTTTTTACCAATTTGTGCGCATGAGCCAACAGTCACCCATGTATCAACCATGGTACCACTATCAACATAGGCGCCTAGATTTACAAAACTTGGCATTAGGACGACGCTTGGTGCGATATAGGCACTGCGGCGAACAACTGCACCAGGAACCGCACGGAAACCTGCGTCTTTAAAATTCGTTTCGTCCCATCCCTGAAACTTGCTTGGAACTTTGTCGTACCAACTAGTATCTTGTCCGGGACCACCTGGGATCAATTCCATGTCATTGAGGCGGAAGGATAAAAGGACCGCCTTTTTAAGCCATTGATTAACCTGCCAGCCGTCATCGGTTTTTGTGGCGACCCGGGCTGAACCATTGTCAAGGGCTGCAAGAGCGGCTTCAACGGCCTCTCTCGTTGCACCTTGAGTTGCTGGAGAAATTTCGTCCCGGTTATCCCACGCGGCTTCTACAACCGGCTGCAAATCGGCTAAACTCATTATGCTTCCTTAACTTAAGTAAATTTTGATTGAGGAAACATACCTCGCTCGGGTTTTAAGTCAACAAATCCATCATATTTCATGAAATTATAAGGTGTCGCGATTTTCCAAAAGCGCATGTAGCCATTCGGAAAGATCCTCCGCGATATGGTG
>Ga0209826_1000963_pt1 | contig 20607 bp, 16 predicted proteins | sample GOMGulsemesocosm_5_FD_184637 | JGI IMG/M metagenome (GOLD analysis project Ga0209826, IMG submission 184637) | Methane-oxidizing microbial communities from mesocosms in the Gulf of Mexico - GOM15C Gulf of Mexico (SPAdes) (version 2) | ecosystem: Environmental > Aquatic > Marine > Cold seeps... | reverse complement strand
AAAATAGACAAGAAAATTTGTAAGGCATTGACCAAAGCCTGTGAAATGGCAAAAGCTGAAGTATCAGGGTTTCAATGGCTTACACATTTGGTTAATTACAATCAGTTTCCAGAGAGTTTATCCATTATTTGTGTTTTTGATACTCAGGCTGGTTTAGAGCAAGCGCGTCAGCAAAAGAAAGATCAGCTTATTATTGATTTAATTAAAAGTGAATTGGAACAAATAAATATTAGATTTAAAGATATTAAGCGGCATGTTTCTTTTGATACTGAAGAGACTGGTGATGCAGATTCAATATCCATACTTGAGTAATTCCTTCTAAGAAATAGGCTTATAAAAGTCATTGAAACCTGTAACGTATCTGGTTATACTTTATCTCATGATTATTAGTTTCAAGCATAAAGGATTAGAGCGTTTCTTTAAAACAGGAACTAAATCAGGTATCCAATCAAATCACTCAGCAAGGCTTCAATTAATTTTAGGTAGACTGAATGCCTCTGCGCAACCATTGGATATGAACTTGCCAGGTTTATCACTTCACCAACTTACAGGTGATAAAAATGATATTTGGTCGGTAAAAGTGAGTGGAAATTGGCGAGTAACTTTTCGAATGAATGGAGAACATGCGGAAATAGTCAATTATGAAGATTATCATTGAGGTAAAACTATGCTAATGCACAATCCCCCCCACCCTGGACTAATAATTAAGGAGCTCTGCATAGAGCCTTTAGGGGTAACCATCACTGATGCAGCTAAAGCACTTGGTGTTAGTCGAAAAACATTATCCAGTATCATTAATGGAAAAGCGGGTATAAGTCCTGAAATGGCTGTTCGTTTATCGATTGCTTTTAATACCTCTTCAGAAAGCTGGATGAACCAACAATCGCAATATGATTTGTGTCAAGCAGAGCAAGGTAGAAGTGAGTTGCAAGTTTCTAAATTATTGGTGGGATAAACGGCCAGTAGATCACCATATATTGAAAAATTAAAACTTCATACTTATGAGACTATAATATAACAACGGTCATGATTATAACTGAAAGGAAATAAAGTTAGTGCTACCTATCCCCAGTCGCTTAAAAGAATTATTAGAAAAAGATCCCAGATTAAATGGTTTTGTATCATTAAGTATAGCTAACCTATCTCCTTGGGTAGAAGATAATAAAACAGTCTTTTTTCCTGAATATACTGACCATGGGCTTAAGCATTTACAAGAGGTGTTACTATCAGCAGATAGTATTATTTCAGATGAAAGTTGGCCTAATTTAACTCCCGAAGATTCAACAGGAATGATAACGGCTGTCTTGTTACATGATTGTGCAATGCATATTTCAGAAGATGGTTTTTATACCCTCATCAATGACCAATACCCAGAAGTTAATTCCCGATATGTAAAAAAAGAAATTAAATGGGGGCTTTTATGGCAAGAGTTTATGTCAGAAGCAAAAAGGTTTGATGGTAAAAAGTTAAAATCATTATTTAATGACAAAACACCAGTAAAAAATATACCAAAAAATAAGATTGACCTGACTAATAGAGATAAATTGTTAATTGGTGAATTCTTAAGGCGACATCATGCGAGGCTCGCTCATGAAATTGCTTTTAATGGAGTGCCTGGATGTGATGGTCAAACGATTAAGTTGGGAGAGATAGATAACAAGTATCTTGATTTATGGGGCTTTATTGCAAAAAGCCATAATATGAGTTTAAGGTCTGCTGTAGATAAATTGGAACAAAATAAGAAACAAGTTCATCATAATACGCATACGCCATTTATTATGTTAGTTCTTCGTATTGCAGATTATATTCAAATACACTCCGAAAGAGCACCTGCTCAATTACTCAATGTGAAAGCATTGATAAGTCCCATTTCGCAAGGCGAATGGAAAAAACATCACTCAATTGTTGAAATTAACCAAGCGCACTATGACCCCGAAGCATTATTTATAGATGCTGAGCCAGAAGATGCGTTAACTTTTAAATCTCTTGGGCTTTTATTTAAAGATATACAAAAAGAACTGGATTTATCATGGTCAGTATTGGGTGAGGTTTATGGCAGATTTGCACCGTTAGATAAGTTAGGTATTACCATCAGGCGAATAAGATCAACGCTTGATGATCTTGATGAGTTTTTAGAAAGTAAACAGCCACAATATATTCCTAAAGTCCTTAAATTTCAAACTGCAGATACAGAAATGATGGAGCTGATGATAGCACCATTATATGGTGATAAACCTGAAATAGGCATTCGTGAGTTAATGCAAAATGCTGTAGATGCCTGCCTTGAATTAAATGATTATGTCGAAAAACAAGCGATTGATTTTAAAAAAGCTAGTGATGAAGATGTTGTTATAACCGTTGTTGATAAAGGGGAAGGTGGCGGTGAGGTTATCGTAGAAGATTACGGTATTGGAATGACTTTGGATATTGTTGAAAACTATTTTTTAAATATAGGCGCGTCATTTCGAAAAAGCGATAGCTGGAAAAAAGATCATGAAACTGATGGGCATTCTGACGTATATAGGACTGGGCGGTTTGGAATTGGCTTATTAGCAGCTTATCTTTTAGGGAATAAAATCAGTGTTGAAACTAGGCATATTAATGAGGAACAAGGACTAAAGTTTAGCTGTGAAAAAGGCAGTGATTCAATTACGGTTTCTCATATTGATGTTCATATTGGTACGAAAATTGTTATTGAAATCAATGAAAAGGTGAAAAATAGGCTTGTCAGCAAACCTACTGAGTGGGATTGGTTTGCGATAGATACCCCGAAAGTCATTAGAAAGGTTATATCTGGCAAAGAAAACTTATTGAATCAATCTAGATTGGTACCTAACGATAATGCTTCATTGGATAAAGAATGGCATAGCCTTAAAGTAAAAGAGTTTGACAATGTATTTTGGACTTATTCAACTATAGGTGACAAGCCTGGTTATAAACGTAATTATCCAAGCTTAATTTGTAATGGTATCAATATAACCGATGAATTAAACCTTGAAAATTTAGAAATATCAAAGGAGTTTGGCTTTATTAAAGCTGATGCACCATCACTTGTCGTTTTTGATCAAGATGGAAAATTACCTATTAATTTGGAAAGAAACTGCCTTGTTGATACTTCTTTACCTTTTCTGGAAACATTAATTTCTGATCTCGCTATTTATGTTGCTAATGAAATAAAAGCATATTGTCTAAAGTTAGAAAATTATTTTTTTGGATCTAGAGTTGAATTACTTGAGAAAATGATAGTAAAAGGAATGATTCCTTTATCAGAATGGAATAGATACCATTATTTTAAAACTTCCCAATTTATAATTCATGATGACGACATTTTACCTATGGATTATGATTTGCTTTCTAAAGAAAAACCCAATGCTTTGTACTTAGATCCAAGAATGCAGGGAGCAAATGCATTTAATTCAAAGGAATTTAAAAAAATATGTTCTTACTATGTAGTTTGCCGAACAAATCGTGTTTCTAAAGAAATGCGGTCTCGATGGGTCAGGGGATTTTTAGAAAGTGAAAGGGATGAACAGTTTTCTCCTCTTCCTATATATACTAAAAGGATTCTAATTCAAAAATCGGAAATACTCGAAATTGTTCGTCAAGGTTATGTTCCCAAAACTAAATGGAATAAATTAATAACAGAATGGGAAAATGATAAATGGATGATGCTAACATTAGGCTGTGCTCCTGATTTTGAAGGAGATATTGAACAATTATGCAAAGAACTCGATGATTCCCACTCTTATGGCTTCTACGTATATTATTTAGACTGGAGCAAAACAAAAGTTAAAGATAAATCAGAAATGTCTCCCTTTGCAAAGGCATGGTTAGATATTAACGATGGACAAGCTGTATTAACTCAAAAAAACAAAGAACCTTAAAAATAGGTGATGAAATGATAAGCACAGAAGATTTAAAACAAGAAATAGAGCAACTGGATGACAATTGTTTGGAGTTAGTGTATCGCTTATTACAACAATTTCCCCATAAACAAAATAAAGAATCAAAAATAAACCCATTGGACTTTTCGCGTCCTATTGAGTCTGTAGGTGCTGATAGTGATAGCTATCTGGCATACGAGGATGTTGATAATGCAGCTGAATACGGTAAACAATTAAGAGCATCTGCATGGAATAGACGCAATCAAAATGACTGATTTTTTGCTTTGTGATACCTGCGTTATTATTGATTTTATGAATGGTCGTAGTCAGGTATTAAATGAATTGATAGCAAGTGAGACAACTTTATTTGTTAACTCAATTATCGAAATGGAGTTAATACAAGGGGCGCGAGATAAAAAGGAGTTGCGCGTTATTGAGAGTAAATTAAACTCATTTCGTTTGTTAAATATGCAGCAAGATATATTTGATTTAGCAACGGAGCATGTACGTAATTATCGTTTGTCTCATAACTTGGCCTTGCCTGATGCTGTTATAGGTGCAACAGCTGTTTTTTACCAAATCCCACTTTTTACATATAATCGTAAAGACTTTAAGTTTTTGCCAAACATTCAGCTGACTGACCATTAATTAAACTTTATTATTGAGCAAGTGGTTTTGAGGTTACGCATTTAAGACAGATTGAAAACCTGGATTTAAATAATTCATCTTTGGCATAAATGTTCCAATAAATGAAGCCAGGACACCTTCGAATAAATTTCGCTGTACGCGATAGCAATTATTAGTCACTTCTGCAAAGCTCAATTTTTTTAATTGTACATATCCACAAATTTCAGAAAAATATGATTAGTTATTGCGCCTTTACTGCGAACTTGGAACAGCTTAATGTTACGCACCTGCTTTATTGCTTGATGATATTGCTCAATCTGCCAGTTCCTATCATGCTGTTCAGTAAACGCTGATTTTGTTAAAATCAGCTATTTCCTTTTCATCAGGCAGTGAACTTATATAATGGTGAATTTGGTCTTTCAAAGTCGTCCGAAATAATTTTACATACCCAAAATTATTGAGCCAAACCATTAACCCATCGTCTGGAACTTCTAATTGTTTAACTTGAACCCATGAACCTTTTTCAAGGGAAACTAAGCGATTACTTTCTAGTGCAAAGAGTAACCCTTGCTGATGATTCCTTATTAATTTAAGGTTACTCACACAACTGTACCAACTATCCCCCGTTACAAAAGCAAGCTCAAGCCCCCAATCTCATACTTCAATTAGCATATCTTGAAAATAGTAGTTTTTTATTTTACCTTCCGTCTTATCAACCACTCGGAATTCAGGATGTTTAATATGTAACTGGCCCTAGTTTTTCTTATTTTTTCTTAAGAAATATCGTTTTAGTACGGTATTTTGTCAATCCTAAATGCAAATGAGAATAGTTATTGATTTATTTTTTTAACTCTCTATAATCCACCTCCTAACTTTTTGGTGCCCTAAAAATACGTCTATTTTTTTAGGGTTAAAAGGGAAGTTGGTGCGTTTCTTTTTGAAACAATTCCAACGCTGCCCCCGCAACGGTAGATAAGTTTAAGATATATTAAATACCACTGTATCAATGATATGGGAAGGTGATGTATCAGATTAATTCAACTTATAAGCCCGGAAACCTGCCCGAAAGTTTTATTCGGTGCAGCGGAGGGCTGCTTACGGAGTAGAACGGCATAGTGCTCTTCTATTTTTGTTTTTTGTCCTCTCTGCAAATTTAACTTTGTTTGCACGGGGAGTGCAAGGACATATGAAAAATTCATTTTTAGCTTTTCCTTTATCTGCTTTTACCCTTTTTCCTGTTACTTCATCTGCTCAGGCTGAGCCAGCTGTAGAGCTTCCAGGTTTTATTGTTACGGCTACTCGAACTGATCAATCTATTGATCATTTATCTGCTGCCAGTACTGTTTTTACTCGACAAGATATTGAGCGCCTGCAGGTACAAAGTGTGCCTGACTTATTAAAACGAGCAACAGGTGTTGATGTTTCTGAAAGTGGTGGTGCAGGTAAAGCGAGCAGTATTTTTATCAGAGGAACGAGTAGTCAACATGTTTTAGTGTTGATCGATGGCATTCGAATGGGTTCTGTTACTTTGGGAACAGCGCCTTTTTCATCTTTAGCTATAGATCAAATAGAACGGGTTGAAATTGTTCGGGGTTCTCAGTCCAGTTTATACGGTTCAGATGCGATAGGCGGTGTGATTCAAATTTTCACTAGAAAAGGTTCGCTTAAGTCAGATAATCAGCCAAGTGTGTCAATTGATTTGGGAGGTGGCTCATATGATACGGCTAAAGTGAGTGGTCATATGAGTGGGCAATATCAGCAGGCTTGGTATGCTTTTGGCGCATCACATCAAACGACTTCAGGCTTTAATGCTACCTCATCAAGTTCAAAGGATGACGACCGAGATGGTTACGAAAATACCAGTTTTAATGCACGCTTAGGTTATCAGTTTAATGATGATTATAGTGTGGAAGCCTTTGTCTTAAGGTCTCAAGGCGAAAATGAATTTGATAATAACTGGGGAAGTGATCGCAATGATTTTGTTATTCAAAATGTTGGAGGGTCTGCCAAACTGCAATTATCTAATGACTGGCTTGCAAAAATAACATTGGGTGAGTCCAGAGATGAAAGTAGGCAACCCGACGGTAGCTTTTTTAATACCCGTCGCCGAATGATCAGTTTATCTAATCAAATAAAATTAGGTAGCAATCATGAGATTGTTATTGGGTCAGACTTTAGGAATGACCATGTGGAAAGTCATCAATCTTATGCTGAAACAGATCGTTATGATATAGGAGGCTTTGCTGAGTATTATGGTCGCTGGTTTGATTTGATTGATTTTAATGCTTCAGTTAGGGGTGATGAAGATGAGCAATTTGGATCTCATGTTACTGGTAATGGTGGGTTTAGAATAGGCTTGCTAGGAACTGGGATGGATGTAGTTGCTAATTTTAGCAGTGGCTACAAAGCGCCGACATTTAATGATTTATATTGGCCAGATTCAGGCAATAGCCATTTGAAACCTGAAGAATCGACAACATTTGAAGTTGGCTTAGAAGGGCAGCATCAATGGGGGCAATGGATGCTAAGAGTTTATCATACCGATATTGATAATTTAATTGCATGGGTTAAAGATAGCCAAGGTAACTGGCAACCTGAAAACATTAATAAAGCTCAAATTGATGGGATAGAAGGGGAAATATCGACCCAACTTTATGCCTGGAATATTGCCTTAAACGGGAGTGCTTTAAGTGCAAAAGACCGTGTTACTAATCAGCGTTTATCAGATCGGTCGCAACTACATTTAGGCGTAGATATCTCCAGAGAGTTTTTTAATCGTCTAACGGTAGGGTCATCTTTGCAAGTGTCGGGTGATCGATTAGATGGCACAACAAAACTACATGGTGCCATCGTTTGGGATTTACGAACCGCCTATCAAATAAATAACAGTTGGACTGTCAAAGCCAAACTCAATAATTTATTGAATGATCAATACCAAACTAATAAAGGCTTCAATACAGCGGATAGAAACTTTTTTGCATCCATTCATTATGCGTATTGATTCAATACACCTTGTCGCATAATTTAAAAAAAATATTTTAGAACAGAAAAACATGAATTTAAAGTTAGAAAAAATAAGAATGCCAATCGCTTTAATCGGACTGATGCTTGCTACTCGGTTTCATCATTTTGGAGGTACTTTCTCTTTACCTGATGCTTCACTGGCCGCTTTCTTTTTTGCCGGAATGTGGGTGAGAACCTGGAAATTATTTGTGCTGTTATTGATAGAAGCAGGGCTTATTGATTATGTGGCAATTACTCAGTTTGGTGTGAGTGATTATTGTATATCCTCAGCCTATGTTTTTTTAATTCCAACATACGCTTGTTTGTGGTTTGCTGGGCGTTATTGTGCTAGATATAAAACCTTGAAATTGACTGAATTACTCAGCCAGTTTAGTGTTTTATTTATTGCAACATCGGCTGCTTTTGCTCTTTCAAATGGCAGCTTTTATCTGTTGTCAGGTAAGTTTCCTGATGTAAACTGGCTTGAATATAGCACTAGAGTTGCAAAATATTACCCTTCTTATTTGGGGTATACCCTAGTCTATGCCGTGGTTATTTTTGCAAGTGTTAAAACTATAAAGCAATTGTTATCTACGTTGCAGACAGCCAAAACCAGTAAAATACATTAATAGGCTAAGGTATTGGATAACAAGACTGTTTTTCCGTCTCAGATTGTTTTTGAACCGACAGAAGATCATCTTCATATTACCTTTACAACGCCATTCGTGTCACTGAGTTCGGCTGTATTTAATGGGGGCTTTCAGGATGTTAATCATCTACTTAACCCGAAAGTCCCTAAAAAATATTGCCATCATGATACACCAGCAAACTCACTCAATAATTATTGCAGGCAGCAGCTGGGAATCAAGCAAAAATCAAAATATTTCATTGATGCTCACTATTCTAGTCATCGGTAAGTCGACCTGAAAACCCCCAGTTTTGTTCTTCAATCTCCTGAATGACAATGTGAATGTGCTCAGGATTTTTTTTAAGCGTATTAACAAGTGTTTCGGTTATTTCTTTAACAATTGTTTGTTTTTCCGCGCGTGTAGCGCCTTTTGTGATTTGAACATTGACGTAAGGCATAATTATCTCTTAAAAAATTCATTTGCTGTTTTCTAATTGATGGAACGGATAAAATCATTGCAGTGGTTTTGTGAGGCTATCCAGTCATTAGTCAGGAGCATCAGATAATCATAACGGCTGTCTTGGTTATCAAATAATTCATAATCATTACCTTTCCCTCCCCTAGAATATTTAGATCCAAAATGGATTCTCCTCGTTACGGTTTCTATTCTGGGGCAGTCCCTAATGAGTTCTATCAACCTTTATTAAGATCTTCATGCTTTTTCGTGTGGTTGAATAGCTATGGGATAAGAGGCCGTTGGATGATTGTTGATTGTGTTGGTTAATCCCTCCAATTTCAACCCATTGCCCAAGATTAAGCCGTATCGTTGAGTGGCCACTTTGAGTGCTTAGTGTTCCATTTATATTCATTTTATTTGACCATGGTTTAACTTCAAGTACGACTTGTTGGCCTGATAAACGAGGTATAACTAAAAAGCCTGTTGTGGCTTTAATAAATTGTCGATTGTTGGAGACAAGGGGGCGATGATTGTCAATGGGGAGGTAAGCTTGGGTATTATCAATAGGGTGGATTTTTCCTGTTTGTATATAAGCAGGTTTTCCATCTAGGGTTTGAATTTGTTGATAGTTGTTTGAGTCGGCTAAGTTTTCAGTATTGGCGAAATGACCTTGAAGCCTAGTTGAGCGCTTTGGGTAGCCAAGTCTGATTTTTGCGGAGGCATTTAATTCGTGTGCTGTTTGAGTTTTACTTTGAATCACTGTAATGATTAGATTACTTACATGTTTATCTAACTGATTAATTAACTTTTTTAATTCTCTTTGTCTCGTGGGTGAAGCTTTGATGATTAGGCTGGAATTATTGGCAATAATAACTTTTTCTGAATTCTCAAGCAGGGGTGCAATGATAGATTGAATATCTGATGCTAGTCGGTTATTAAGAGGCAATACCTGCATTACTTGTTCATTAGCAATGCAGATAGAACTTAATAAGATAATTAAGAATAAAAAAACTGTTTTAAACATTTTTTACTCCATAAATTCTGAAAGGGTGCTGAACAAGAAGTCAAAGTAGAGAGGAATCTACTTTGACTTTATTGAGGCTTAAATTTCTTCGTATAACGCTAAATACTGTTTAGCGCTGTTTTCCCATGAAAAGTCTTTTTCCATAGCGGCTATTTGTATTTTTTTCCAGGTTTTTTTGTCGTTGTATAGCAGCATGGTTCTTTTAATGGCTTCCAATAATGCGCCTGGTGTCGCATGCTTGAAAGAAACGCCTGTGGCTGTGTTTTTGGCAATACTTTTAGGTAAAGCATCTTCAATGGTATCTGCTAATCCACCTGTTTCCCTTACAATGGGGATTGTGCCATAACGCTGACTATACATTTGATTTAAACCACAAGGTTCAAATCTTGATGGCATAAGAAATATATCTACACCTGCTTCAATTTGATGGGCAAGGCTTTCGTCATAACCTATAGTGACGGAAATTTTCTTCGGGTAGAGTCTGGCAAAATCAAGTAGTTTTTGTTCAACACTTTTGTCACCACTGCCTAGTAATACTAATTGCAGTGGCATTTCAACCATTTCTTGTAGGCAATCAAGGATAAGGTCGATCCCTTTTTGTTCAACTAATCGACTAATTAATCCAAATAAAGGAACAGATTTATTAACAGGAAGAGATGATCTAGCTTGCAGTGAAGTTTTATTGATGAGCTTTTTGTCTAAGCTATTAACGTCGTATGGTTCGCTAATGCTGGTATCTGTTGATGGATTCCATTGTTTAAGATCCATGCCGTTAATAATACCACTTAAAATATTATATTTATGGCTTAATAAACCTTCCAAGCCATAGCCATATTCAGATGTTTGGATTTCAAGGGCGTAAGTAGGGCTCACCGTTGTAATGCGGTTTGAATAGGAGAGTCCGCCTTTGATAAAAGAAAGCATTTTATGGAACTCAAGACCATTAGGGTGCCATAACTGCTGGGGTAGATTTAAATCAGAAAAAGTGTTCTCAGGGAACATGCCTTGATAAGCCATGTTGTGAATTGTAAAAACAGTGGAAGGTTTGTTGCCTTCAATTGACAAAAGGGCGGGGATTAAGCCTGTTTGCCAATCATTACAATGCACAACATCGGCAGACCAGTCCAAATGAGCTCTGTTCATTGCTACTTCAACCGCTATGCGACAGAATAGGGTGAAACGGTCTGCAATATTAGGCCAGCTATTGCCTGATTCATCAACATAGGGGTTGCCTGGTGTGTCAAAAAGAGCAGGGCAGTCAACTAACCAAACAATAACGTCACTGTCAGGAAGCTTGGTTTCTAGAATGTTGGCATCCTGATTATTGACTCTAACTGAGCTAATAAACCTAACTTCTTCAGTATTTTTGATAGATTGGTAGTTAGGTAAAATAATTCTGATATCTTGGGATAATTCGGCTAATGCACGAGGTAAACTACCTGCAACATCAGCTAAGCCTCCCGTTTTTATTAATGGGTGTACTTCACTGGATGCAAAAAGTATTTTTTTCATAATTTTAAAATAATCCCAGCTAATGGTGGAAGGGTAAGGTTAACTGAGTGAGGTAAGTTCATCCAAGGTGTTGGCTCCGAAGGAATACTTCCATTACCTTTATTACTACCATTGTAATAACTAGAGTCTGAGTTAAGCACTTCTGTGTAATAGCCTTCTGATGGAACACCGATACGATAATTTTCTCTTACAACAGGGGTAAAATTAAGTATGATTATTAATTCTTCATCGGCTGTTTTACGGCGATAACTGATAATTGAATGGCTGACATCATGGCAATCAATCCACTCAAAACCTTCGTGTTCAAAGTCATGTTGGAAGAGTGCTGGGTGGTTTACATAGACCTTATTTAAGTCTTTCACTAAGGTTTTAATGCCGTTGTGTTGAGGGTAGTCCAAGGTATACCAATCTAAAGTCTCGTTAAAATTCCACTCAGTGCCTTGACCAAATTCACAGCCCATAAACAGTAATTTTTTGCCTGGATATGTGAACATGAAGGTATAGAGTAAACGAAGATTGGCAAAGCGTTGCCATTCGTCACCTGGCATTTTATTAATCATTGAGCCTTTACCGTGAACTACTTCGTCATGTGAAAAAGGTAGGACAAAGTTTTCAGAAAAGGCATATAGCATGCCAAACGTTAGGTTGTCATGATGATGCATTCTATGAACGGGGTCTTGTTGCATATAAGAAAGCATGTCATGCATCCAGCCCATATTCCATTTCATAGAGAAGCCAAGCCCGCCTGTCCAGGTCGGACGTGTCACTTGTGGCCATGATGTTGACTCTTCAGCAATAACCACCGTACCTGGATGTTGTTCATGAGTGATGGCGTTCATGTGGCGCATAAAGTCGATAGCTTCTAAATTCTCATTGCCACCGTGTATATTTGGAATCCAGTCATCAGCTTCGCGTGAATAATCCAAATACAACATTGATGCAACCGCATCCACTCTTAGTCCATCAAGATGAAACTCTTCTAGCCAGAAATTGGCACTGGCTAGGAGGAAGTTTTTAACTTCGTTACGACTATAGTTATAAATTAGTGTGCCCCAGTCTCGGTGCTCACCTTTGCGAGGGTCTTCATGCTCATATAGTGCGGTACCATCAAACTTAGCAAGAGCGAAAGCATCCTTAGGAAAATGAGCAGGAACCCAATCAAGAATGACGCCAATATTATTTTGATGGCAAACATCAACAAAATACCTGAAATCGTCAGGTGTGCCATGACGACTGGTGGGCGCGAAGTAGCCGGTTGTTTGGTAGCCCCAAGAACCATCAAAGGGATGTTCGGTAATCGGCAATAATTCAATATGGGTGAAGCCCAGTTCTTTAACGTAATCAACTAATTCGACAGCGAGATCTCTATAGCTTAGGAAATTCCCTTGATCATCACGACGCCAAGATCCAATATGAACTTCATAAATAGACATCGCTTCATGAATCCAGTCATGTTCCTTACGATGAGCCATCCACTGGTTATCTAGCCATTTGTAGTGGTTTTCATCGGTAACGATTGAAGCCGTTTGTGGGCGAAATTCAAATTGTTGACCATAGGGATCTGTTTTGAGTAATATTTCCCCCGTCTGATCATTTAGAATCTCAAACTTATAAGTGCAGCCAACATTTATACCAGGAATAAAAATTTCCCATATGCCGCTACTGCTTAAACTTCTCATGGGGGTGCAGCGACCATCCCACTTATTAAAGTCCCCAACAACACTGACACGGGAAGCGTTAGGTGCCCAAACAGCAAATTGAACACCATGAATACCATCAATGGTTCGTAAATGTGAACCTAGTTGCTTATAGATGTGCCAGTGATTTCCTGAAGAGAAAAGGTGTTGGTCAAATTCAGGAAGGATAGCACCGAAGTCATAAGGATCATAATTAAGTTGTTTGTTACCGTCTTTATCAACTTGTGAAAGTTGGTAATGCTCGGGAATATTGTCTTGAGAACTTTGGTATTGGAAAAAATCGGAATCAGGAATTCTGTAAAAAGCGGGGCCTTTGATACCAAGGTTAATACTTTCTGTATATGGGGCGTAAACAGTAATGGTTGTTAAAGTATCATTTATATGGCGACCTAAAACTGAAAATGGGTTGTTGTGTTTCGCTTCGCTAATGCGAATTAAATCATCATTTAACTGTTTTTCTTCAGGCTTCAGTGGATTTTTATTGCTGGATTGAATCTTTTTTATTTTTTTGTTCACTTTGCAATGCCCCATTGTTGTGGATTGTAGTAGAATATCTACCAGCGAATATTAGCAAATTTCAGAGATGAAATTAAAATTAATTATATTTGAGGCTCAAAATGTTCGTTTTTGAAAGGGATTAAGCTTTTATAATAACAATAAGAGGTAAGTATGTCAGGTTCAGAAAATCCACATCATGAGCGTTTTGTTAGTCAGCTAACAAGAAGTACAGTCGCTTTAATTCTAGCTGGTGGACGCGGTACGCGACTGAAGCAAATGACGGACTGGCGAGCCAAGCCCGCGGTTCCTTTTGGTGGGAAATTTAGAATTATTGATTTTCCCTTGTCAAATTGTATTAACTCTGGCATTCGAAAGATAGGTATTTTAACTCAATATAAAGCAGATCCTCTTATTAAGCATGTCCAGCAAGGCTGGGGCTTTCTGCGTGGTGAATTTGGTGAGTTTGTTAATTTGATGCCAGCACAACAAACTGCACAAGGGGGGGGGTGGTACGAAGGGACTGCCGATGCGATTTATCAAAGTATTGATATGTTACGAAGCCAGAATTCTGAGTATGTACTCATACTTGCGGGTGATCATATCTATAAAATGGATTACGGCTCTATGCTAGCTGACCATGTTGATAAAGGTGCAGATTTAACCATTGGTTGTCTTGAGGTTTCATTGGATGAGGCTAAAGAATTTGGTGTTATGCATGTGAATGAAGAAAGGCAAGTTCAAGAGTTTGTTGAAAAACCCGCAAATCCACCTTGTATTCCAGGGAGAGATGATATTGCATTGGCATCTATGGGGATTTATATTTTCAATACGGAATTTCTTATTGAACAATTGATAAAAGATGCTCAGACTGCTGGGTCTACTCGAGATTTTGGTCATGATATTATTCCTTCTGTTATTGATGAGCATACAGTTAATGCCTACCCATTTTTAAATTTACAAGGTGAGCAAAGTTACTGGCGTGACGTGGGTACATTGGATGCGTACTGGTCAGCTAATATGGAGTTGATTGGTGTTAACCCTGATTTAAATTTATATGATAAGACTTGGCCTATTTGGACTTATCAAGCACAAAACCCACCAGCAAAGTTTATCTTTGATGATAAAGAAAGACGGGGGCAAGCAATTGATTCTATGGTCTCAGGTGGCTGTATTATTTCTGGGGCGACAGTTAAGCATTCCCTTATCTTCTCTGATGTGAGAGTCAATTCATTTTCAACTGTTGTTGACTCTGTTATTTTGCCAGAAGCTGTCATTGGTAGAAATTGCCGTATCACTAAAGCAATTATAGAAAAAGGTTGCCATGTTCCCGAGGGAACCATTATTGGTGAAAATAGAGCTGATGATGAAAAACGATTTGAAGTGAGTCCCGGAGGAATAGTGTTAGTTACTCCTGAAATGCTTGGTCAGCAAAGGCATCTTGTAAGATAAGATCTAAATATAGAATGCATTCCTTTTGTACGGTATAAAAGCTGTAAAGGGAGTGCTTTTTTATCTCGAAATACCTCTAGAAACATCGTATATAAAATGAGTAATCCTTTAAGTAAACGAAGAGCAGGAATATTACTTCATATTTCATCTTTACCCGGTTTAGGTGATTCAGGCAACTTGGGGCAGGAAGCCTATAATTTTGTAAACTTTCTTCATGATTCGGGGATTACAGTTTGGCAGACATTACCTTTAGGTATGCCGCATGGTGATGGCTCACCTTATCAATGCTTATCTGCTCATGCAGGTAACCCTGTGTTTATTGATACTCTTTGGTTGGAAAAGAAGGGGTGGTTAGAAGCTAAAGAATCTTGTGTTGATTGTCATGCTGGAGATGGTTTTAGTAAAACTTGTTTGTTAGCAAAAGCTTTTACAAGTTTTAAAGGTTTGGCTAATAGAGACGATAAAGTTAGTTTTTCTCAATTTTGCCAGGATAATGCTAGTTGGTTGGATGATTTTTCATTATTTTACTCACTTCGACAGGAGTTTGGAGGCCAGTGTTGGAATCAATGGCCGGAAGCATTAAAAAACAGGGATCCCATTGCTATTAAGGAAGCGCATCAAAGATTAAGTTCTTTGGTTGAAGGGGTTAAGTTTGAGCAATTCGTTTTCTTTTCTCAGTGGGCTGAGTTGAAAGCTTATGCAAAAGAACGTCATGTACTTTTATTTGGTGACATTCCTATTTTTGTTTCTTATGATAGTTCAGATGTTTGGGCAAATAGGGAAGTATTTAAACTGGATAAAAGTGGTGAAATGTCTGTTGTTGCTGGAGTTCCGCCAGATTATTTTTCAGAAACAGGGCAGCGTTGGGGGAATCCCCATTATGACTGGAAGTATTTAAAGAAAACTGGGTTTAAATGGTGGATTGATAGAGTCAAGACTCAGGGTGAGCTTTTTGATATTGTCAGGATTGATCACTTTAGAGGTTTTGAATCTGCCTGGGAAATTCCTGCAGATGAAGATACTGCTATTAATGGACAGTGGGTGGTTGCACCTGGTAAAGCTTTATTAAAAGCGATAGCAAAAGAATGTAGTTCTGTTGCGTTAGTTGCTGAAGATTTAGGGATTATTACAGAAGAAGTCGATGCTTTAAGGGCTGAATTTACATTGCCAGGGATGAAAATTCTACAATTTGCATTTGATGGAAGCCCTGATAATTTGTATTTGCCTCATAATCACGAACAAAATAGTGTGGTATATACCGGAACACATGATAATGATACGACTTTGGGGTGGTTTAATTCATTGAATGATCATGATAAGCATCATGTTTATGAGTATTTGGGTTTTTCTAAAACGTCTATGCCGTTTACTTTAATCGGTACAACGTTTTCCTCTGTTGCTAATTTAGCCATTGTTCCTATGCAAGATGTTTTGGAGTTGGGTTCTGAAGATAGAATGAATATTCCAGGAACTTGTGAGGGAAATTGGAAATGGCGTTTTTCTTGGGATCGTTTGACACCTGAACGAGCAGGTCGTTTATCGCGATTGGTTAAAATGTTTGGTCGGTAGGAAATTAACCCAATTAATTTAAGGTAAAAGAAAAGCTTATTTTAATCTATAATTATTCGAATTGTAGCTTGTAGGGTAGGCATTGTGGGTGATCTGATCTTTTTGATTTACCAAATCATTGGCATACCTTACAATTCATTTGTAGTTTATTACAACAATAATACCTTGGAGGGTAATTATGTTTAAAATTCGTTCGCTAGTCACTGCTTTGGCACTTGCTGGGTCGGCTTCGGTTGTTTTCGCTCAAGCGTTACCAACAAAGGCGCCTGCACCTGCTGATAACCCAACAACGGCTGAAAAAGTAGCTTTAGGTAAAATGCTTTATCATGATCCGCGATTGTCTTCTTCTGGGACAGTTTCTTGTGCTTCTTGTCATAATACTATGCTCGGTGGTGAAGATAACCGTGCTGGATCTGTTGGTGTAGGTGGTCAAGTAGGTGGGCGTAGTGCTCCTACCGTTTGGAACTCTGCCTTTAATAAGGTACAGTTTTGGGATGGTCGTGCGGCTAGCCTAGAAGAGCAAGCGGCAGGACCCGTTACAAATCCTATCGAAATGGGAATGAAAAGCTGGGATGATGTTGTTGTTCGTTTAAAAGCAATTGATGGTTATCAAACAGCTTTTGCAAAAGCTTTTGGTAAAAATAAAATTTCTAAAGATACGGCTACTAAAGCGATTGCAGCTTATGAAAGAACATTAATTACTCCAAACAGTCCTTTTGATAAGTATGTAAAAGGTAATAAGTCAGCAATGACTAAGCAACAAATTCGCGGTATGAATAAAGCTGTTGAATTAGGTTGTACTGCTTGTCATAGTGGTCCTGCTTTTAATGGTCCAGGAGTATTTCAAAAATTTCCAGTCATTGATAATGGTTATTTTGAAGCGCAATATGGTTTTAAAGATGATAAAGGTTTAGCGGAAGTCACTAAAAAGGCAGCTGATGAGCATATGTGGAAGGTACCTACATTGCGTAACATCGCTTTAACGGCACCTTATTTTCATAATGGTAGTGTTAAAACTTTAGATCAGGCTGTTAAGTTGATGGCTAAACTACAATTGGGTCAAGATTTACCTGAATCTGATATTGCTGATATTGTTGCTTTCCTGGATGCTTTAACGGGTGAATTCCCTAAACAAGAAATGCCAGTTTTACCAGCAGGTAAAGTGGGAACTACTTTTAATAAATAATTAAAGTAGTCGTAAAATAAATATGAGGTGGGGATTTATCCACCTCATATTTATTGTTTGTTAGTTTTCTAGTAATTTAGCATGTGCGGTTGCTAATCTGGCAATCGGTATTCTTGGTGCTGAACAAGATACATAATTCAGTTTTATATCGTGACAAAAGCGGATTGATTTTGGGTGTCCACCTTGTTCTCCGCAAATTCCAATACTAATCTCTGGTCGAGTTTCTCTACCGAGCTTGACAGTTAATTTCATTAATTCCCCTACACCTTTTGTATCAAGTACTTCAAAAGGGTTGTCTTGTAGTAACTCGGCTTTTTCATATAAAGGTAGAAATTTGTTTTCAGCATCTTCCCTAGAAAATGAGAATGTTGCCTGAGTTAAATCGTTAGTTCCGAATGAGAAAAACTCGGCTTCTTCGGCTAAATACCCAGCTCTTGTGCACGCTCTTACGGTCTCAATCATGGAGCCAAATTTAAAATCAAGTGAAACTTTAAACTGGCTTTCAATATCTTGTTGAATTTCAGTAACCATTTCTTTAACCTTTGTTAGTTCCTGAGCGGTAATAACTTGAGGAACCATAATCTGAGGGCTAATAGGAATGCGTTTTTTGATACATAATGCGGTGGCCTCAAGGATAGAGCGAATTTGCATGCGATAAATTTCTGGATAACTCATGCCCAATCTAACGCCACGATGTCCTAGCATGGGGTTTACTTCAAATAAGTCTCTCACTTTTTTAAGAATGGCAGATTTTTTACTAATAGTTTCGTGGATTAACTCTTCGTTAAGTTGATCGAGAGGTTGGGGGAGTGGTGAATTAGCTGCAATACTTTCTAAAGTAACCCTTTGTGCTTTAATAATAGTTGCATATTGTTTAAGCGATTCAATTTCATCTTGTAACTGTGTTTCGCTAGGTAAAAACTCATGCATCGGTGGATCGAGTAGTCGTACAGTCACCGGGTTAGGGGACATGGCTTCAAATAACTGTTGGAAGTCGTCTCGTTGAATAGGAAAAAGTTTAGCAAGTGCTGTTTCTCTGTCTTCAGTGTTATCGGCAATAATCATATCGATAACCAAGGGGAGGCGGTCAGGAGCATTGAACATACGTTCAGTTCTGCATAAACCTATGCCTTTTGCGCCATAATTAGCAGCAATCTTTGCATTTTCAGGAGTATCAACATTGGCATAAACGGCTAGTTCAGATATTTCATCAGCCCAAGATAGTAAGGTTTGAAGTTCTGAAGAAAATTCAGGAGGTGTTGTTGGGATTTTTCCTAAATATATATGGCCGCTACTACCATCAATAGTAATGATATCTCCTTCACGAATATGATTGTCTCCCACAACAGCTAGACGCGATTTAATATCAATTAAAATATCTTCAGCACCAGCAATACAAGCTTTTCCCATGCCTCTGGCGACAACAGCAGCGTGAGATGTTTTGCCTCCACGGCTAGTTAAAATACCTTGAGCAGCAAAAAAACCGTGGATATCTTCAGGTTTAGTTTCTTCGCGAAGTAAAATAATATCTTCACCTGCTTGGCCCAGTCTTTGGGCTGTATCTGCATCAAACACACATTTTCCGCAAGCAGCACCAGGAGAAGCGGGTAAGCCAGTAGCAAGAACTGGGATATTGTGATTTAAGGTAAGTTGTGGGTGTAATAGTTGTTCTAAAAGTTCAGGATCTATGCGTAATAAAGCTTGGTTTTTACTGATCAAGCCTTCATTGAGCATGTCAACAGAGGTTTTAACCGTTGCTGCGGCATTCATTTTGCCATTACGCGTTTGAAGGCAGTAAAGTATTCCATGTTCAATGGTGTATTCGTAATCTTGTACTTCTTGGTAATGGGTTTCTAATTTATTTCGCAAATCAACAAGTTGGCGGTATAGATCTGGCATTTCAATGTGAAGTTCATCAACTGCTTTAGGTGTTCGAATGCCTGCTACAACATCTTCACCCTGAGCATTAACAAGGTATTCACCATACATTTCGTTAACACCCGTACCAGGGTTGCGTGTGAAACCAACACCAGTAGCACAATCATCCCCCATATTGCCGAAAACCATGGTAACAATATTGACAGCTGTTCCATTGGCCATTTCTGGTGTGATATTAAATTCTCTGCGGTAATCAATAGCGCGTTTACCAGACCAAGATTGAAATACCGCTTTAATAGATAATTCTAATTGGTCGTGTACATTCTCTGGAAAGGGATGTCCCGTTTCTTCTCGAACGACAGTAAGAAATAAATTGCTTATTTCTTCAAGGTGTTCAGCGGTTAATGCTGAATCAGCCTTAATTCCATTATTTTTTTTGATAGTGTCAAAGTGAATATCAAATTTTTCATCATCGATATTAAGCGCAACTTTTCCAAATAATTGAATAAACCGTCTGTAGGCATCATAAGCAAACCTAGGGTCGCCAGTTTGCTCGATTAAAGCAGTTAATGTTTGCTGGTTTAGTCCAAGGTTTAGAATGGTGTCCATCATACCTGGCATGGATATGGCAGAGCCTGATCTGACTGAAACAAGCAAGGGGTTGCTTGTGCCTCCAAAGGTTTTTCCTGTTTGTTGCTCGGTTTGACGTATTTGCTGTCGGACTTCTGTAATTAATGATTCTGATAAGGTGTTGTTTTGTAAGAAATCGATACAAGTTTGTGTGGTGATAACAAAACCTGGGGGGACATTGAGTCCGATTTGTGTCATTTCGCAAAGGTTGGCACCTTTGCCGCCTAATAATGCTTTGTTTTTGCCGTCACCATCAAGGAAGGAATAGCAATGTACGGAAGTCATGGTATTTACCTGTTTGTATTGGTTGAAATAAATAATGCCGGAAAGATAAGTTCTCTTATATATAGTTATGATTATAGATGCAGTAGCAGAAATTGAGAGTATTTTCTTATAATAAATAAGGTTTAATTTAGATGGAACTAATATAGAGGGTTGAGTGTATTCATTGATTGAGAAAAAGGCTGATTTATGGTGTAATAGAAAAGTTTTTATGTCTTAAAGTGCCTCCTATTTTTATAGGTAGGGTTGTTTATCGCAACTTGTCTGGAGAACAGGCTTATTC
>Ga0209826_1000961_pt1 | contig 20621 bp, 15 predicted proteins | sample GOMGulsemesocosm_5_FD_184637 | JGI IMG/M metagenome (GOLD analysis project Ga0209826, IMG submission 184637) | Methane-oxidizing microbial communities from mesocosms in the Gulf of Mexico - GOM15C Gulf of Mexico (SPAdes) (version 2) | ecosystem: Environmental > Aquatic > Marine > Cold seeps... | reverse complement strand
CTGCAAAAATCGTTTACGTTATGGTCAGTGCAGCGCACCACAAAAAAATGACAATCCCGAACAACATGCGCACACAACTTGAGAAAGGCGCTCTCGGAATAACGGTTGATCATGCTGGACTTAAAGACCTGATTAAAAGTTAAGTCTTTTACTTATGGTTTTACTCAACGGAGTTTTGTCTATGGCGACAAAAGCCTCAAGCAACAGACGGCCTGCACCATTCACAGCAGCAGCCTGGTTCGCAGTCATCATTCAAAGATCTGCCCAGCGCCCTAACCAACATCAATCGCCGATTCGCTCACGCCTCATTCACTGCCCTAAACATAACTCACCGATGGCCACGCACAGCCAGTGTCCGCTGTGCAGGAGTATTCTCGCCGTCAGTATTCGAGGTTCAGTGCTGATCAAATAAGTATCCAGTAAACCCGCAGCCTGCCTTTGTCATGAGGCAGGTAAAGCTCGGGCTAATCAGCGCGCTATAGAAACCCTTCGGAGTAAAAAAACCGCGAACGGTCAGCCAGACCCTTCGCGGTTTTTAATGTTACGCCTAACGCTTCACATCCAGTCGTTAGGACATTAGGCGTAGCTGGCGCGCACTAGAAGTTCATTTTCAAACGCACCCCCGCATAACGCTGGGCATTGCGCGATAGGGTGTGTGAACGCACATCCTTGCCGCCAAAAATAGCCTCGTAAGAAGACGCCGCGGATATGTAGGATTCATCGAGCAGATTGTTGACAAACAGGGTCGCGCGGTAGGCGCCTTGCTTGCTGTCGATGCCCATGCTGATGTTAAGAATGCCGTAAGCTTCCTGCATCAAGTCTGGGTTGCCCATCAGGTTGAGGCTGACATCATCCTGCCACTGGTAGGAGAAGTTAAAGAAACCGTCGAAGGGCATGGCCTGCAGCGGCAGTGTGTACTCACCTGCTAGGGTGACCTTCAAATCTGGTGAGTTGCTCAACTCCTTGCCGCTGAGGTCCTGCTTGCCGTCGACACAACCCAGGGCCTCGGTCTGCAGAGCGTAGCAATCGGCGCCTTTAAACTCTTCGATCACCGCGTCGATATAAGCCAGACCAAGACTCACCTTAAAGTTCTCCGTCGGCAGGGCAATAACATCCAGCTCCAGCCCGGAGGTCTTTAAGTTGCCGACGTTATTGAGTTTAAAGTCGAAGGTTTGGGTTACCTCATCCTGCACGGTACTCTGCGCCTGGAAGTCCTCATACTCGGTGGTAAACAACACCGCGTTGAGCTGTAGACGATTATCGAACAGGTTGCTCTTGATGCCTAACTCAAAAGCATCCGAGTTTTCAGGCGCTACCGGGTTGTCAGCACCGTCTTGGCTAAACGAGCTGCTGAGGTCGTAGCCCTGCCCCTTGTAACCGCGACTGTAACCGCCAAATAACATCACATTCTCATTGGCAAAGTATTGCAGCGCCAGCTTGCCGGTCACCACCTCACCGACACGTTGGCCGCCCACCATCAAAGCGCCGCCGGCGACCCGCAGGCTTTGGTTGCGCGTATGCTGAGCCTCGGCGAAGTGTTTCCAGCCACCCTGGCGCAAAGCGTCGAATTCCAGCAAGCGCTGACACACTGGGTAACGCAACTGACGCAACTGGGCGCCAAAACCTGCCTGAAAATTTTTTGTCGTGACCACCTATAAAGCGGTAGTGAACACTGGCTAACCGAACTAGGCGACAGGCTCCTCGAGCTAAAACCGCGGCAGACAATGCAGTCGACACGCCCATACCGATAACGTGCTCATGCCCTTCGAGGCATTGTGGTTCGACTCTTTCTCTGGTTACCAGCCTCAAGAATACGGCACTAAACGATCGGTTTGTTTCGCTCTAGCCATCGCCAACTGGTCAGCTCAGGAGCACTGCAGCCCGCAAGAACCATCGCCACCTCTGCCACCTTAATCTACACTGTTGCTATCCTCAGCCATGAGACAACACCAGCCGTGAGAGCAACCATATATCTGTGCCTACTGTGGGCCCTTAGCGCCTGCTCCAGCACAACTCAACATCAGCCGCCCGCACTGCCGCTGTATGTGTACCACGACATGCCGCCTTTTTTGATGGCAGACGCAGGCTCATCCCTGAGCGACCTAGTGGCGACATCACTCTCACACTTTAGCCGCCAAACTTTTAACGTTGAGCCGATTGGCCGCCCCGCGCTCAACCAGCTCCTCGCCAGTGGAAAACCCGTGCTGGTGCTCTGGGCAAATAAGAAGTGGCTGCCCGGCATACCGCTCAAAAGCAGCACCCCAATCTTGCTCGACAGCGACATACTTGTCGCACTCAAACACAATGCCATCATCACCTTCAGCCGCTCCGCACTGGCCAACAGTCGCTTCTGCGCAATCAGAGGGCATCACTACTCGCACCTAGAGCCGGACCTATCGCAAGCGTTGATCAACCGCATAGACGCCGACAACCACCAACAGTGTCTGGCCCTGTTAAAATCAGGGCAGGTCGATTACATACAGCTCGAACGATCCTTCTTTTACAATGATGCCTTCACACTGGAGCGCAACAACCTCAGAGCCATTGAGCCCGCCATGGACTCGTTCACTCGGCACATACTTATGGCTAACGGCGCACAGGAACACAGCCCACTAATAAATGCCGCACTGCAACAGCTCAAAACCAGCACATATTGGCAGACAGGCCTCTCGCAACTCGGCAGTGAAAGATTTGTCAACCTCTTTGATGTAGGCCTTGAACTGCTGCAAGAACTGGAAATACACTAGCGTTCCAAACAGCCAAACAGCTGGCTAAATCGTCGAGACGAAACAGATCACCCAAACAAAAAAAACGCACAGTTACTTGCGCGGACCCTTTTCGATAATCAATTCGGTGATTTTTCTCGCCTTAGGGTTTGTTAACACCCTCAGTTGGCTTACATCCCGCTAATACATCGACTCGCTTACACCGATGAAAGATGACGGAAGAAACACCTGTCAAATAGAGAGCAAACCTTCCTATACTCATGGGATAAACGCAGGACAGTCATCGAACAGGGATATCGTAATGCATGATCACCCGGCCATAATTCTCGCCGCCTTACTTATTTTTTTGTTTGGTTTAATTTCGCGGGCCGCTGAGCGCTCCCCGATTACCGCGCCGATGTTTTTTATGGCCGTGGGCGTTATTTTGAGCCCCCTGTGCCTGAATGTATTTCAAGTGACGATCAATACTGAGACCACCAAGATTTTAGCGGAAGTCACGCTGGTCATTATCCTGTTTGTCGACGCCTCTATGATTCACTTCAACCGGCTGGGGCAAACCCTCGCCGGCATCCCCGCTCGTTTGCTCGGCATTGGTTTACCGCTCACCGTATTGCTGGGAGGAGTGATCGCCTACTTCATGTTTCCTGCGATTGATATTTGGCTAATTGCCATGGTGGCGCTGATTCTATCGCCCACCGACGCAGCCCTTGGCCAAGCCATCATCAAAAGTCCCCAGGTTCCCGCCCGTATACGCGAATCTGTCAGCATCGAAAGCGGACTGAATGACGGCATCGCCCTGCCACCGATTCTGGTCTGTATCGCCGTACTGACCGAAGGCAGCGGCGTGATTGATGGCTCAGGCCACTGGCTTACCTTTATGTTTTCTCAGCTCACGTTGGGGCCGATAGTGGGCGCAGCCGTGGGTTTGTTTGGCGGCCGGTGTGTAGACTGGGCTGCCAACAAAGGTTGGAGCGAACCCACCTTCCAGCGCTTAGCCGCTATTTCTCTTGCCCTCATGGCGTATGCCTTTGCAGAACTGATTCATGGCAACGGTTTTATCGCGGCGTTTTTTGCCGGGCTGCTGCTGGGCGCTAAAAACCCTGTGGTCAGAGAAAGAATCCAGGAGTTTGGCGAGGCGGAAGGACAGCTGCTGTCGCTGATGATTTTCCTTCTTTTAGGCTTGGTGATGATTCCAGTCGCGGCAAGTTATTGGAATTTTGGCATGTTGGTATACGCGCTGCTCAGCTTAACCGTCATTCGCATGCTGCCGGTGGCGATCAGCCTGCTTGGCTCCGGACTGGATAGAAACACGGTCTTATTTTTAGGATGGTTTGGCCCAAGGGGTATAGCATCCGTGCTTTACCTGTTGATCGCAGTAGGGGATATGGGGTTTTCTGGGTACGAGCATGCGATGTCGTTGATTGTTTTAACGGTATTGTTGAGCACCGTTTTACATGGCGTCAGCGCCGTACCCCTGGCAAACCGTTTTAAAGCGCAGCCATAATGTGGCTCCCGGAGCAGTTAAGGCAGAAACACTCCCTGCCTCACCGCTGGTCAGCCTGCTTTCTGAGGATCATCTAAGCTTAGGGCATAATAAAAATAAAGGCATTGTCACCGGCATACTGCTGACCGCCGTCATGGTGTCTGCTTTACTTTTACTTTTAAATCCGCCGTGTTTAAATTACTGAACTAGAAACACGGCTAGCGGTCTGTAGGTCAATCGATTTTCTCCGGCAAAGGAGCAACGATAAGGCACTGCCGATAACTTACTTACGAACAGCAACGACACACTCAGATAATAAACGGACGAGCGAAAACATCATGAACAAACTCATTAAATTCGCCCTTGCAGGTTCGTTAATAGCTGCGCCCGCCTTATCCTTTGCCGAAGATTGGAAGTTTGGTATTGGCACGGGCCTTTATGCCCTAAACATTGATGGCGACACGGGTTTCGATACGAATTTATTGGGAACTGTAGATTTTGACGCGTCAATGGATGCCGATGAACTACGCGAAGTCATGGACTCCGCGTTTGGCTTTGGCGGTTTTGCCAAACAGGGTGACTGGACCATTCTCTTCTCTGCGGCTCAGATGGAACTTGAAGACAATGTTTCAGGCAATGTCGGCGCGACGGATATAGACGTTGATGTTAAGTTTACCGGCGGAAAAGCAGAGCTGGCGGCTGTGTATGACTTTGCAAAATCAGGTGATCACACTTTCGGTGTCTTACTTGGCTTGAACCATACATGGCAGGAATATGATGTAGATATCTCTGGTGGCGCTAGCTTCAAGGGCTCTGTTGATGACAGCTGGACGGACGTTATTGTGGGTGTGACCCACACCTACCCTATTAGCCCAACCATGATCTGGAGCAGCCGAGCGGACGTCGGCTCAGAAGGCCGAGCATTTATTGACACGGGCATTACCTGGGTACTGTCTAAATCTTGGACAACCCGCCTCTACGCCTCTGCAACCCAATACGATTATGAGAGTGGTAGCCGAGGCAGCAGCGATTGGTACAAGTATGACGCAACAGAAAGTGGCGTTGGTTTATCTGCGGCCTATATGTTTTAACGCAACACAAACCGTCTTAACAATGGTTTAATTCTTGCCAGATTCTGTGTATAAACATACAGATCTGGCATTTTTTATCTAAACATTATCTTACCCCCCAACATTTGGAGCAAACATGCTCGACTACCTCGCACTGGGCATTCTTATCTTTGCCTCAGTGACCGTCTTTTACGGCATCATTGTTATTCACGATATCCCCTACGAAATTGCGGTACACCGTGACCACCCACATCAAGACGCGATACACGTAGCCGGTTGGGTGAGCCTATTGACGCTGCACGTCATTTGGCCGTTCCTGTGGATTTGGGCGACTCTATACCGTAAAGATCGAGGTTGGGGCTTTGACCACCAAGCGGATAAAGAGGCAGCGTTGACACAGAAAATTGAGCAGCTAAGCCTTAGGCTTGCCAGCCTTGAGGCGTTACAAGTGGCCCCAAGCAACGTGCCCGTGACTCAAGAAGAGTCTGATGATACCGCCAGCGAGGGAGCAATCTAATGGATTTATTACTTATTCTTACCTACGCCGGTTTTTGTATTGCCATCTTTAAGCTGTTCAAAATCCCTCTAAACAAATGGTCTGTACCCACCGCAGTACTGGGCGGCATAGTGTTAATTGGCACGCTGATTTTCACCATGAACTACAACCACCCGTTTTCAGAAATTGGCCGCCAGTATTTTGTAACCACACCCATTGTGCCCAGCGTTACGGGAATTGTGGTTGAGGTGCCGGTTAAGGGTAATAGCAAACTGAAACAAGGCGATGTTCTATTTCGTGTTGACCCAGTGCCATACCAGAACAAGGTTGATTCCCTGAAGGCCCAGGTAGTCTCTGCCAAGGCCGATCAAACCCGAGCCATTGAGTTGGTCAAGCGAGGCGCAGGCAAGCGCCGTAATGTTGACCTGGCCACAGCTCAACTCGATGCGCTACAAGCGCAACTGGCTGATGCCGAATACCGTTTGGTTCAGACAACAGTTAGAGCACCTACGGATGGCTTTGCAACGCAGGTGACCTTGCGTCCAGGCATGATGGCGGCAAGCTTACCACTGCGTCCCGTTATGATTTTTGTGCACGATGAAGATCACTACTTTATAGGCTGGTTCCGCCAAAACAGTATGTTGCGTCTAGAGCCAGGCACGGCGGCTGAAGTTGCCTTTGACGGTGTGCCTGGCACGGTGTTCGCTGGAGAAGTGACGATGGTGATGCCAGGTATTGCGGAAGGGCAAGTACAGCCGAGTGCCAACCTGATCGACCCAAGAAACAATCGCTACCCTGGCCGGATTCCGGTATTGATCAACATTACCGATCCTAGGTTTGCTGAGTACAGCGACCGAATACCAGGCGGCGCTTTTGCACAGGCGGCCATCTACAGCGAGCATGTTCATCATGTGGCTATTATGCGCAAGATCCTGTTACGAATGTCCTCGTGGATGAACTACCTGTTTCCATTCCACTGATACATAAGCGTGCGGTTGCTCAATATGACGACCGCCCTCGCTTGTTAATCAGTAACGAGAAATACCCATGGCTGACCTAAGCCTCTGCCAAAGCTGTGATCAACTGGTGCGTATGCCCCGTCACGTTGAGGGTTTCCTCACCAAGTGCCCCCGCTGTAAATCAACCTTACCCCACAGTGAACACACGGGCCTTGCCGCTCCCATCGCGTTAAGCCTTGCGGGTATCATGTTGTTGGTGCCGGCTAACACACTGCCTATCATGACCCTGGGCATGCTCGGCCAAAGCAACTCCAACACCATGATCAACGGTGCCCAGCAGCTCTATGTTGGGGGCTACTGGTGGATGGCGTTCCTAGTGTTTGCTTGCAGTGTGGTGGTGCCAGCCGCCGTCCTAATATTACGGTTTTTCATTTGTATTGGGCTCGCTAAAAACCTGCCACATCAAATGGTTGCTCCGCTGCTGAAGGCTTATGAGCACTTAACCCACTGGGCCATGTTGGATGTTTACATGCTCGGTATTTTGGTGGCCTTTGTGAAAATGGTCAGCATGGGTGATCTGGTGGTAGGGTTAGGCTTGTATAGCTTTGTGGCCTTGATGCTGGTTTTTGCTTGGTCGTCGGCGCAATTTAACGTCAAGGCGCTTTGGTATGAGCTGCACAATGTGGAACCTTAATCTCAGCCTGAATGAGGCGTGCCTGTGAGTCGGGGCATAGATCACAACCTGGCGCTGTGCACGCTGTGCCACCAGGTGAATCATTGCCCACTGGGTGATGAGAATCGTCTCTGCAGCCGTTGCCAATCGCCGATTCACTTTCGCAAACCGCAGGTTTTAGCCCGCACCTGGGCGCTGGTCATTACCTCCTTGATTTTGATTGTTCCTGCCAATATCTATCCAGTGATGTCGGTAATATTTTTCGGAAAAGGCCAACCAGACACCATCATGTCTGGGGTTATTCACCTGCTGCACGCTGAAATGTACCCTATTGCTTTGTTGGTGTTTGTTGCCAGCATTGCCGTGCCGGTGATGAAACTGGTGGGGCTGATTTTTTTGTTGTTGGTGGTGCAATTAAAGCTAAAGCTAAACCCCCAGCAGTGTCACTTGCTTTACCACTACGTTGAGTTAATGGGCCGCTGGTCGATGCTCGATTTATTTATGATTTCCATCTTAGTGACACTCGTCAATTTGGGAAAAATAGCCACCATTACCGCCGGTGCAGGTTCCTCGGCCTTTGCCGGGGTAGTGGTCTGCACCATGTTTGCCGCCATGAGTTTTGACCCAAGACTCATATGGGACCTTCAAGTAGAACACAGCGGAAATACCGATGAGCAATGACAGCATGAATCACGACAATGTACCGGCCGCGCTGGTTGAGAAGAAAACAGGTATTGCGCTGGTTTGGATAATTCCGATTATCGCCGCGTGTTTGGGGGGCTGGCTGGTTTATAAAAGTATTGTTGAGTCGGACATCGCCATTAAAATTCACTTTAACAGCGGCGAAGGTCTCTCGGCAGGCAAGACAGAGATACGCTACAAAGGCATTGTCATCGGCAAGGTAGAGTCCATCGAGCTGGACGGCGACCTCAGTGGCGTTGTGGCTATGACCAAGGTCAACCGAAAGGCCAAGAAAGTACTGAACACCGGCACGCAGTTTTGGTTGATCAAACCGGAAATAAGTTTTGCCGGAGTACGCGGCTTGGATACGCTACTGTCCGGAAATTACATCGCCATCTCGCCTGGAGAAGGCAAAGAAAAACTGGCGTTTACGGCGTTAGATGAAGCGCCGGTAAGCGATGACGAATTCTCGGGGTTATCGATCAGCCTAGAGGCCAACACACTGGGTTCGATACACATAGGCTCGCCTATCCACTACCGTGAAATCACCGTGGGCGAGATTGTGAGTTACGCACTGGATGAGAAACAAAACAAAGTTTTCATCAAGGCCCACATCAATAAAAATTACGCGCATTTGGTTAGAAAAAATACTCGTTTTTGGAACAGCAGCGGTTTAAGTATCAGCGGCAGCTTTCCACACATCAACATCTCTACCGGCTCGCTGGCTTCACTTATTTCAGGTGGCGTTTCTTTTAATCACCCGGAGAATGAAAGCGCAGATTTACCCGCCGAGAAGGACCAAACATTTACACTGTACAAAAACTACGATGTCGCTAGATCAGGTATTCGAATCACCATAGAGATGCCAGACGCTGAAGACATCAATGTCAACGGCACGCAGATAAAATACAAGGGCATCACTGTTGCTACTATCCGCAGCATTCTTCCCAACAAAGATTTCAGCGGCGTGATTGCCGAGGCAATTGTAGACCCCAAGGCGAAGTTCGCTTTAAATACCTCGACTCGTTTTTGGATGGTGAAACCAAATATTTCTCTGTCCGAAATATCCGGGTTAAGTACCATCGTCAAAGGTTCTCACATCGAAGTGGATTTTAAAGAAGGTGAATTTGCAACCCACTTTAAATTATTAGAAAAGAAACCTAATTTAACCGACAAAACTTCAGGCTTGCACATCACCTTAACCACGGAGTCCCTGGGTGGACTCAGCGTCGGCAGCAAAGTGTATTACCATCAGATCCCGATAGGCTCCGTACAAAAATACGAGCTGGACGACAGCAAACAGAAAATTAATGTCAGCCTTTACATCGAACAAGAATACCAAGCATTGATCACTAAGAAATCTCGATTCTACAATACTAGCGGCATCAAGGTCAGCGGTGGGCTTAACGGTGTGAGCATTGAGGCCGAATCCTTAGCGTCATTACTGACGGGCGGCATTGGTATCGTCAGCCCCGACTTGAATACTAAGCACGCTGTTTTGGCCAAGAATGGCCATCGATACAACCTCTACAGCGATAAGTCCAGCGCGGACAATCTGGAATCTAAACTCAGCATTCGCATTGCTGACGGCTCCGGAATAAAAACGGGAACTCCGCTTAAACACCAAGGCCGTGTGGTGGGCGAGGTGATCGCGATAGAGCTATCCGATTCTGACCAGCAGGTAGTTGCTAGCGTTCAATTACTAGAATCCACAAAAATATTTGCCCGAGCAGGCAGTGAATTTTGGGTTTCTCGAGCGGCGTTGGGCTTGTCGAAAGTCACCAATCTTGATGCCATCATTACTGGTCCTTACCTCAGTGTGAACCCCGGCGCTGGCGCCACTCAATTAGAGTTCACGTCGTTACCCCATGAGCCGCTGACCCGACAACTGGACACAGGGTTAAACTTAATCCTGGAAGCTAGCCGATTAGGTTCTATCAAGCCGGGCGTGCCCATTTATTACCGCGACATCCCGGTGGGAAAAGTCATTCACTACGAATTAGGCGCCACGGCCCAGCATGTTGACATCACCATCAATATTGAGGAACGCTTTAAAAATCTAGTCAACGCTAACACTCGTTTCTGGAATACTAGCGGCATAGGCGTCGATTTCAGCTTATTTAATGGCGCTAAAATCAGAACTGACACCCTAGAGTCTATTATTTCAGGGGGCATTGCATTTGCCACGCCTGATGCGGGGTCTGACATAAAAAACAATCAACGATATACCCTGCTCGACGAACCTAAAGATGAGTGGACAAAGTGGAGCCCCGCTATAAAATTGGAAAGTAAGTAATGGTCTAAGCCGCATCATTAACCTGTCCCACCGACAGAAAACATAAATTCAGCCAAGAAAGTAACAACAACGGACCCGCTGAATTAAATGACAGTCATTATGGAGCCACCCATTGAACTACCTATCTAAAATAACGTGCTTTCTACTTCTTCCATTCGTCGCGGCCTGCACTCAGAACACACCCGTGAAAAAGTTGAACAGCGAGCTGTCAAGAATCAATGTTATTTCAGTCGGCAATCAGAATTTCAGTTTAAAGCGCGGCGATCAACTGAGGTGGAAAAGAAATATCATCTGGGCGCAGGATGAAGGCATCGCGGATATAGAACAAAGAATAAACCGTAACAGCTTGACCCTTGAGATTGAAAAACAGCTACGCTCTAAAGGCTACCCTGTTGTCACTGGCAGCGAATCCGCTCAATATGAAATTATAGCTGCCGTGATTCTAGGTGAATCCAATCGGGGCAAAGCGTTAACTGAACTGGCAAGGCTTTACCCAAGTCTCGGCGACTCTAGTGAAGCACTTAAAAAGGGCACATTGATGCTGGGATTTAGCCAGACAGGCTCAAAAAATCTCGATTGGAGAATCGCTATTCAGGCATTTCTTGCTGACCAGCCAACCACCATACAAACACATCAGCGTATTGAACGCATCGTTGCACAAATCATGAATAAGCTTCCGGAAACTAAGTAGCTCTACCCTGCTAGGCTAAAAATTGTCTGCGCACGGTCAATAAAACACTTAAATTCAGCGCAGCCCTGCAGAACAGCCACATCCAACCCCATGTAAAACAGAGTCAACAAGGAACTTAAGCGGGAAATTTGTGGAGGAGGGCGATCTTTCGTTAATGACACCAACACTGTATGGGTCAAACACTCCAGTGAAGAGCTGCCGGTCACCCTTGACCCGCAGGGTTTCGGCGAAGACGGTTCTGCCGCATTTCTTCTAGATTCTTCATTGGGTTGTTTGATCAGATCAATTAGAGTTTTTCACAACACCTTTATTACTGCTGCCGTTAATCAATTGACCTGATCCAGCCCTTCTGCCCGACGCCCTATTCAGATTCGCGCCTAGCGAAGAGCGCCTAGATTGCCCCCCCTGCCGTAACCACAGGTAAAATACTCAATAGGGGCAAAAATGTAGAGGACACACTTACTTATCAAAAATATCCTTCAAACTGGCGACCATGTCGGCGCCGGCCACCGCTAACCCTTCGTTTAACTGATTCGCCTCCAGCTTGGACTTCGCTGTTTCTAAGTCATTTCCGGATATTTCTCGTACCGCAGCCGCCAACACCACATTGCTCACGGCATCCACCACCTGCATTTCAATATAAAGTTTAACCTCTTGATCGCGACCGCCGGCTGCTGTGTTGATCGTCGCGGCCACTAAGGCAATTGGAATATACTGATAAACGGCTAGGGCTTTATTCGACAAGTTAACCCCACTAATAGCCGTTTGCACACGCAGTACACCTGGCGCGCTCGTCTTAGTAACAGGCAAAACCTGAGCGAAGCTTTCTTCGAGTAATTCGGTCATCTTTGACTGCAAGGTACGCACAGTCTCCAAACTGACCTGCTCGGTTGCTTCGGGTTTAGGAAAGGCAATCACGGGGTCAATGATCACCGCTGAATAATCCGCCGGCTTAAAGTCAGCAGATAAATAGCGGTAGGAGGCCTGCTCGCTGGCTATATCAACGGGTTTTAATTGAGAGTAGTAATTATGGGATAAGAAACCTGAGAATTGGTTGGTGTCTATCTGTGGCGAGGCGCAGCCGATTAAGAGGAGCGATGAGCACGCTAAAATCCATATAGTCTTCATAAATACATTCCGTAAGGTTCTTTGAAAACCGCCGGCACAATGCTGACGGAGAGTGATATTGCTCAATGGCACAGGCAACCATCATTCACCTGTGACCCGCGCAACAGATTTTCAACCATCGCTAAACATGGCCGCATTCTGACGAAACCCGCCCGTCAAATCATTACCCCTATGGTTAACAACGCCGCCACAAGCACAGAGGAAAGCTTATCCCCCGCTTATATGGCATAGAAAGGGCTGCGGTAACCTTAGCAATGGCTCGTTCGGTCTGCAACAAGCTGTAGAAGCCGTTGCGCCGACGGTAGTCGTACTCGTTCGCGGTACAATGCCTACACCGTACAAGCCAATAGAATGCCCTTCCGGCATGATTAACGATTATCCCGATGACGTCCGATATTGACAAAAATACTGGCCGCTTCATAATCGAGATTCATTATAACCCCGCAGGGAAGACTCGCGTGATCAAGACACTGTCCATCAGCCTATTAATGACCGTTGCTCTAGCCGGTTGCACTAATGTCAACTATCCCACTGATCAGCACAGTAAACTCGAGGCCGCAGAGAAGGCCAAGAAATGTCAGCAGTTAAGACGAGAAATTGATGAGCTAAAAGGAAAACCAGCTCGAAGAGGGGCGCACATGGAATATTACGAAGACCTCTGCCTTAATTCGATGATTGACTAAACAGCCTGCCCCTCGCTGCCTCACTTTTGGGCAGCGCCGCCGGGCATGTAAGCGACCCTTGAGGATATCATGAACCGCTGCCCAAGCTAGCTCACCAAAATCCAAGAGGCTGAACACCAAACCAACAGCGCCCCGCGTAAAAAACAATCACCACACCAGCAACCATCGCCACAAAACACAGCTTCCCCAGGTTAAAACCCAACAAAGCCCAGAGCATTTTGCCCTGCGGTAAACCTATTTCCATCAGCACATAACCGAAGACAATCGACATCAGCGGGTGCAAGTGCCCTTGGCGTGTAGGCTCATCACTCAGGCGGGCGCCCTGCTAGATGTCAGCGAACCACTCTAGGCATCGACCGAGTACTGACTGTGTAGGTGAGCATCGCCAAATAAAATTTGGCGATTTATCTGCGGATTTTTTCTCTGCGCTGACGACGGAAGAGACAGGAAGAAAGGCCATTAAAAACAATCGTGCCCCGTTTTAACAGCCAATGGGTCATCACTAGTCTCTCTTTTATCCGCCACACCAAGACTTGATTACTGACCGGGCAGCTCGCCCAGAGCATATAAAGATAGAGCATTCTGGATGCTTCGACTTGACTTTAAGTACCACCACTAGCCTTCAAGGAAAGACAAGTAATCTAAAACATCGCCATGGCCGCGGGAAGAAGCCATGCCCTGCTCGACAAAAAATAAACCGCCGCAACAAAAAAAGGCCCGAGCAATTGCTTGCTGGGCCTTTTTTGTTTACTTTATTTACCGTCGCGATCAGTCCAGTAGGTCTGGCTGCTCATGGGTGATCACTTCAAACAAAGGTTGAAAACTGAACCACCCCGCCAACTCAGAACCGACAACCGCGTGTGTCTTCGCCGCCTGCTCGGGATCAATTTCAATCACCTCACCGGCTGCATCTGCCAGCAGCTGCGCCTGACAACTGCGCTCCATCGCGATAAACCACCAGGCCGCGGCTTCAACACTGCCACCGGTGGTTAGCAGGCCGTGGTTGCTCAAGATACAGGCCTTCTTGTCGCCAATCGCCTGAGCAATTCGAGCGCCTTCCTCTTCATCGAGCACCACACCGGTGTAATCTTCAAACACTGCATGGTCGTTGTAAAACGCACAGGCATCTTGAGTGATGGTCTTCAGTGGTTTGCGCAGTGCAGAGTAGGCCTTGCCGTAGACCGAGTGCGAATGACACGCGGCCACAACATCGGGGCGCGCGTGGTGAACCGCCGCGTGAATGGTAAATGCCGCACCATTGAGCAAGCCGCCACCGCCGGCAATCACTTCACCTTTGTGGTTTACACATATAAGGTCAGAAACCTTCATGCGCTTAAAGCTTTTTCCCATGGGGTTAACCCAGAAATGGTTTGCGTTTTCGGGGTCACGCACTGTGATGTGCCCGGCAACCCCTTCGTCGAAACCAAACTTACCAAAAATTCTCAGGGCGGCGGCGAGGCGCTGCTGGCGGAACAGACGCTGCTCCTCGAATGTCTCACCTTCCTGCTGCACGGCCATGTTGGCCGGTTTGTTCATCACGATGTCATTAGCGTTCATAATACAACCCTCTCTGCTCTCTAAACTCTAAACTCTAAACTCTAAACTCTAAACTCTTACTCTAATCTTTATCTCAGACTTTACAGCGCAATCGGCGCGGCAACCTGACCATTTGCCAGCGGTTTTCGGATGTCGTAAATATCACCGAGTGCCGCTGCGATGGCGCGCGGCTGCTCTACGTTTAAACGGCCGTGGCCGGTGCGAATATTGTCAATCAAAACGATGTCATCTTTCTGCCATTCAAAGAGTGTGGCGCAATCAAAAGCAGCGTTCTGAATAATGCCGGTTTCCTCTCTGGTGAAGGTGTCGCCATTGCCGTAGCCCGTCACAAATACCGCGTCTTTCTTGCAGTATGCGTAAACCACGTACCAATCAACGATCAATTTTTTCCACCAGGCGTAGCGATGACCAAAGCGCTTCAGGCTGTGGTGCAAAGCCCACTTGTTGAACAGTGCCAAGCTCAAGACTTTCTTGCCCGTGGTTGGGTCAATCAGTACCGCTGGCATGGAGACCTTCACCTCTAGAATACCTCCGCCAAGCCAATTGTGCTGCAGATCGGCCTTCTTCATAATGACTTCTAACTCTTCCTTGGTTTCAACGCCAAACGAATCCATCCAAGTTCTGCGTACGTTGTTCGGCTGCACCTTTGAATGGAAGCGGCGGTTATAACTCACGCCTTCAGCCTCAAGCCTTTGCTGCATCTTTACCGGTAGACGCTCAAATATTTCAGCACAGTCAAAAAGAGGCGTCTCACTGTATTTTGGAGCCGGCTGCTTACAAAAGAACGCCACATGGCGCGGGCGTTCTTGCAGATACGACATCTCGGTGTGGAAAGAAAGAATGTATTCATTGGGTGCCTCGGTAGACGAAAAGGCCTTTTTCGACACCAGACGACGCGGGGACGCACCACCTGTGTAAGCCGCCGCCAAGTCAAAACCAAGGTGAACGGTCAATAGGTCTTCAAATTCGGCCGTATCGGCCACATCAAAACCTCGGAGCAGTGCCTTGCCATGCAAGGTGTAAGCAGCCTTCGCGTCCGCAATCGCCTGCGCATTCAAGCTTTTGTCTGCACCGCGTGGCGTTACGACAAAAGGTGTCGCATCCGCACGTGACTCGCTCGACAGCTCGCTGGAAAATAATGCACGCGAGACGGCGTCATGGGTTTCAACTTGAGAAGCTTGCGCATTCTGCATAACAAAGTCCTTAATCAGTGTTAATGGATAGACGTACAGATTACGCCCCCTCGACGTTAGAACAATAGCTCCAATTAACCATTCAGCTGTCTTTACGCCGCACTTCAGCAACACTCAGACAAAAAAAAGCCCCTCCGAAGAGGGGCTTTTCTAGGCGCTATCGATTAATTAAAAGCGATTAATTAAAAACGGTAGGTGCCCTGTACCTTAACGGTACGTGGTGCTTTCGCGATTTTATAGTGCGCGCCGGTAAAGAGCGGTATATCGGCACCTGACGCCGACGAGACCTTGTCGGTTAGGTTTTTACCCACCAGCGCCACTTCCCATTCGCCCGAATCATCAAACAGCGACAGGCGAGCATTCACAATCGTTTGTGCTTCCTGCATATCATTGCTGTCCAAATCCTGCTGGAAGTAGAAATCGTCGGCGTAGTTAGCGTCCAGCTGTAGGGCTAGCTGCAATGCCTCCCCAACAGGCTGCACATAGCGCATATTGAGGCTGGCACTCCACTCCGGGGCGTATTCTGTTGTGGCACCCGCTAGGTCGGCCCGACACTGCTCGCCTACGCGTTTTGCAGCGTCCGTATCAAACGCCTCGCAGGTGCCATTGCTGAACTCGCTGTAGCTAGAGTCCAAGTAAGCCATCGATAAACCCAGCGTCAAACGCTCGGCGGCGCGCCAGCGACCATCTATCTCAACACCCTGGGAGATAGACTTGGCGGCATTGCCAACAACGAACACCAGGCCCTCGAAGGAGCTGACCTGACGGTTCTCATACTCTGTGTAGAACACCGAGGTATTAAGGGTCGCCGCGCCATCCAGTAGACGCATTTTAGAGCCTACCTCAAATGAGGTCGCCTCTTCGTCGTCATAGCTAAAGCGCTCTTCTATGCCCGAAGTTTCCGCTTCGTTATAACCACCACTCTTAAAACCTTGAGCTAAGCGGATATAAACCATATTGCCGCCTTCAAAGTGGTACTGAGCACCCAGGGTCGGGGTAAACTGTGCGCCCGAGCGACTGTCCTCATAAGCGTGTACACCAGTGCCAGCCAGGGCGTACGCAATGGCGATCGAGCCAGGGTCTGAGGTCACGACATTCGGATCTTGGAACTCAGTCACATCCACACTCTGGGTTGCTTCTTTTTTCTCATAGCCGTAGCGCAAACCAAACGTCAGGTTCAACGCTTCAGTCACACTCCAGTCCAGCTGGCCGAACACGGCCGCGGTGGTCGTGTCTTGATCCATCTTGCGGTAGGTGCTCACTGCCTCTGGGTAACCAATCAAATCAAATATAGGTTTCACACCGAAAGGAGAAAGGTCTACATCAATGGAGCCGCGGCTACTCAATTCCTGTTTCTGCAAGAAGAGCCCCGTCACATACTGCACAGCGCCGTCGTGCTCTGAGGTCAGGCGGAACTCTTGGCTCCACTGCTCAAAGTCCTGCTTTACGCCCTGTTCAATGATCTTGAGCGGCCCAAAGTCGGCATCGGTAATGTCGTCGTAGCTGTATTCCGAGTAACCGGTGATCGAGGTTAGGGTGTGCCCCGCGAGCGTTGATTCAATCTCGAGTAGGGCGGAGTTGTTTTCACTTTCGAATTTTTCTGGGCTGAACGAATCAGACGTCGTTTTATCATCGAACTGCGCATCCTCACCCGCCGCGATATAATCCGCCATCGAGTCAAGATCCTCGTTAATCAATCCACCCACGGCAAAGAAATTGCCGTCAGCGTTGCTGACCTGCACGCTGCGTCCGTAGGTATCAAGCTTGCCTGACTGAACCTTGGCAAACACCTGCAGCGTATCGCTGGCGTCCCACAGCAAGCTAGCGCGCACCATGCTCTCTTCACTGACCGGCGTGCTGCCGCCGGTATAGATATTTTCAAAGAAACCATCGCTCTTGGCGTACTTACCCACCAAGCGGCCACTCAGAGTCTCAGTCAGCGGGCCGGAGATCATGCCCGTATACTCCTGCTCATCGTACTCTTCACCGTAGGTGGCGGTCAGTTCACCTTCAAACTCATCGGTCGGTCGCTCGGTGGTAATGTTGATCGCGCCGGCCAGGGTGTTTTTACCGAACAGGGTATCCTGTGGGCCCTTCAAGACTTCGACGCGGGCGACATCCAAGAAGGGTGCGCGAAACTGCTGGCCACGGCCGGCGTAGATGCCGTCGACAAACATGCCCACTGATTGCTCAAAGCCCTGATTAACACCCGAACCTATGCCTCGAATATAAACATTATTGCCGACCGTGGTCTGGGTCATTTGAAAGTTCGGAATATAAGCGGACAGTTCAGAAATCTGCTGAATATTGGCCTCTTTGATCTTGGTGCCGTCCAGCGCTTGAACCGACAGAGGTACATCTTGCAGTGACTCAGCACGCTTCTGGGCGGTCACCACCACTTCTTCTAACGCAAAGAAGTCCTCCGCACTGGCCAGGGTTGCATGGCCGCCCAGCAACATGGCCGACAGCACGGCACTGCTCATTAAACTCTTTTTGAAAATCTCGCCTGTAGTCAACATAGACACACTCTCTTTTTATTTTTATTTTTATACGAGAACTGACCGGCCAGTCACAACCTGTTGTATTCCAAGTCCGCAACTGAAACCGTATTCTCTACAGTAAGTTATATCCCTAGAAGGTTAGAAAAACAACGCATTATTAAGCCAGTAGACAAACACTAATGCTCTTAAGAGCGCGAACGATAGAACACGTTACCCTAAGTTATAACCACCCCATCTTTCATGTTCATTTGGTAACACTTTAAATATTCAGACAAAAAAAAAGCCCCTCTTGGAGGGGCTTTTTAGCGATAAACGATTAACTCAATAGGATCAATTAAAAACGATAGGTGCCCTGCACCTTAAAGGTACGTGGCGCCTGGGTTGTTTTAAAATGCGCGCCGGTAAAGAATGGCATGTCGTTACCGGTAGCCGACGTGGTCTTGTCGGTTAGGTTTTTAGCCACCAGCGCCAGCTCCCACGCGTCGCCGTCATCAAACAGCGAAACACGGGCGTTAATAATCGTTGCCGCTTCCTGCATATCGTTGCTGTCTAGATCCTGCTGGAAGTAGTGGTCATCGGCATAGTTAGCATCAAGCTGCAGGGCCAACTGCAATGCATCGCCCAGCGGCTGTATATAACGCATGTTGAGGTTAGCGCTCCACTCTGGCGCAAACTCCGTTGAGGCGCCCGCCAAGTCTAGCGTACAGGTCTCGCCCAGACGTTTTGCGGCATCGGCCGCATGCGCCTTACAGGCGGCGTTGCTGAACTCGCTGTAGCTAGAGTCCAGGTAGGCCATGGACAGGCCCATCGTCAAACGCTCCGAGGCGCGCCAGCGACCGTCAACCTCCACACCCTGGGACACAGACTTAGCCGCATTGCCGACGACAAATGATAAACCCTCGAAAGAACTCACTTGGCGGTTCTCATACTCGGTGTAGAACACAGAGGTGTTCAGCGTTGCCGAGCCATCCAGCAAACGCATCTTAGAGCCCAACTCAAACGAGGTCGCCTCTTCGTCGTCATAGCTAAAGCGCTCTTCTATACCACTGGTTTCAGCTTCGTTATAGCCACCGCTCTTGAATCCTTGAGCAAGACGAACGTAAACCATGGTGCCGCCCTCAAAGTGATACTGAGCGCCCAGTGTTGGCGTCAACTGAGCACCTGAACGACTGGCCTCGTAGGCGTGAATGGTGGTGCCGGCCAACGCCTTCGCAATGGCTATGTCAGCGGCGTTGTTAGACGGCGCTCGAGTCTCATCTTGGAAACCGGTCACATCCACACTTTGGGTCGCCTCTTTTTTCTCATAGCCGTAGCGCAAACCCAGCGTCAGATTTAACGCCTCAGTCACACCCCAATCTAACTGACCAAAAGCGGCCGCCGTGGTCGTGTCCTGATCCATCTTGCGGTAGGTGCCCACAGACGCGGGAAAACCTAAGGGCACAAGTGTCATATCAATAGAACCGCGGCTGCTCAGCTCCTGCTTCTGCAAGAACAGCCCTGTCACATACTGCACATCACCGTCGTGACTTGAGGTTAAACGGAATTCCTGACTCCACTGTTCAAAGTTCTGCTTTACGCCCTGCTCAACCAGCTGCGACGGACCAAAGTCGCCATCGGTAATGTCGTCGTAACTGTATTCTGAGTAGCCGGTAATAGCGGTGAAGGTGTGGTCGTCCAGCTCCGACTCAACCTCAACCATGGCCGCGTTGTTCTCGCTCTCAAATTTTTCTTGATTGAACGAGTCAGAGGTCGTCTCATTGTCAAACTGCGCATTCTCACCTGCAGCAATGTAAGCGGGCATGTCCACAAGGTCGCGATTAATCACACCTCCGAGCGCAAAGATATTGCCGTCAGCGTTGCTGACCTGCACGTTGCGGCCATAGGTATCTATTTTACCCGACTCGACCTTAGCAAAAACTTGAGTGGTATCACTGGCATCCCAAAGCAAACTCGCACGCAGCATGTGCTCTTCACTGGCTGGCGTATTAGCGCCGGTGTAGGTATTTTCTAAGAAACCATCGCTCTTGGCGTACTTACCGACCAGGCGAGCGCTCAGAGTATCACTCAGCGGGCCAGAGACCATCGCCGAGTACTCTTGCTCATCGTACTCTTCACCATAGGAGGCCGTCAGTTCACCTTCAAACTCATCGCTGGGACGCTGGGTGGTGATGTTGATTGCGCCCGCCAGTGTGTTCTTGCCAAACAGGGTATCCTGCGGGCCTTTCAATACTTCAACACGCGCCACATCCAAGAAGGGCGCGCGGAACTGCTGACCGCGACCGGCGTAGATACCGTCGACAAACATACCCACTGACTGCTCAAAACCCTGGTTAGTACCCGAGCCAACACCACGAATAAATACCGTATTACCTGTGGTGCTTTCGGTCATATGGAAGTTAGGAATGTAGGCCGACAGCTCAGAGATCTGTTGTATGTTGGCTTCTTTAATTTTTGCGCCGTCCAACGCTTGAACCGATAGAGGAA
>Ga0209826_1000960_pt1 | contig 20624 bp, 21 predicted proteins | sample GOMGulsemesocosm_5_FD_184637 | JGI IMG/M metagenome (GOLD analysis project Ga0209826, IMG submission 184637) | Methane-oxidizing microbial communities from mesocosms in the Gulf of Mexico - GOM15C Gulf of Mexico (SPAdes) (version 2) | ecosystem: Environmental > Aquatic > Marine > Cold seeps... | reverse complement strand
TGGTGATGTAAATGCAGAGCAATGGTCAACAAAAAGTAGAAAGGTTGATTTCTTTGACTTAAAAGGTGATTTAGAGGCGCTTTTTCATTTAAGCGACTGTGAAGCACAGTTTAAAAGTACAGAGCATTCTTCTTTACATCCAGGTCAATCAGCAGAAATTTTAAATGCTAACGGTGAATCAATTGGCTTGATGGGGATGTTGCATCCTACATTAGAAAAGAAACTTGGCTTTGAAACACCTGTATTTTTGTTTGAATTAGTACAGGAATTGGTATTCAAAAAAGTATTACCAAAATTTGAAGTGCTTTCAAAATTCCCTTCAGTACGAAGAGATATGGCTCTGTTAGTTGAAGAAAAAGTAACAGCAGCTGAAATAGTTTCTAATATACTGAATTGCAATGATAGTTTTATAAAAGATGTCCAAGTTTTTGATATTTATCGAGGTGAGGGCGTTGATGAAGGTTATAAAAGTGTAGCAATAAGTTTAATTTTGCAGGATTCGTCACAAACTTTAACAGATTCTGTAATAGATGCTATATTTAATAAGGTGTTAGAAGTGTTAAGCAGTAATATCAATGCAAAACTGAGGGATTAATTGAATGGCATTAACAAAGGCTGATTTTGCAGAACGTTTATTTGATGAATTAGGGTTAAATAAACGCGAAGCTAAAGAAATGATCGAATTGTTTTTTGAAGAAATTAAAGGTTCTTTAGAAAATGGTGAGCAAGTAAAAATATCAGGGTTCGGAAAATTTGAATTAAGGGACAAAAGTAGTCGCCCTGGAAGGAACCCAAAAACAGGTGAAGAAATCCCCATTTCTGCACGTCGTGTGGTAACATTCAGATCAGGTCAAAAACTTAAAGCTAGGGTAGAGCAGTATGCTGGAGCCGAGTAACAATAACGAACTGCCTGCAATACCGGCAAAAAGATATTTCACCATTGGTGAAGTCAGTGAGCTTTGTGGAGTTAAACCACATGTACTTCGTTATTGGGAGCAAGAATTTACAGATTTAAATCCCGTAAAAAGACGTGGTAATCGTCGATATTATCAGCGTCATGACGTATTGATGATTCGTCAAATTAGATCATTATTATATGAACAAGGTTATACCATTGGTGGAGCTCGCATTCATTTAGCAAGTGATGATGCAAAGGAAGATTCAACCAGAAGTAAGCAACTTGTTCACCAAATGATTGGTGAGTTAGAAGATATTTTAGAATTGTTAAAATAAAACCGGTTTTATAATATTTGAAGCTATCAAAAGTAGTTAGGATATTGTAAAATGTTCCTTCGGTTTTACTCAGTCAACATTCATTGACTGATCAAGAAAAATCATTCAATTCTCGGGGCGTAGCGCAGTTTGGTAGCGCACTACACTGGGGGTGTAGGGGTCGTCGGTTCGAATCCGGCCGCCCCGACCAATTGAAACTGCTAGATATAAGAGTTTCATTGGTTAGAGAATTGAATTGTGGTCTATTGGATAGTGCTTCAGCAATGTTATCTAATTCATCATTTGGAATATAAGGTATTAAGCCTTTTCAAAAGCTTCTCATGGCATTTTTTAATATCAACTATTATTCCGTTAAGGAGTAGCATTTAAGCTATAGGGTTGTTATCCAAATTACTTGGTAGCGTCCATTTTGAGGGCAGATTGAATAACCACGAACAGCTTTAGATTCTCCCTGTCCTGTACTCTGAGCAACGGCAATTTTTTGTAAAAATCTGCTGCACTGAAATAGGGTGTTTGAGATTTATCGAATAAAAAATGACCATGCTAATAGTATGGGTAATTTTACATGCCCATGAGTTAGCATTACCTTTGCTTAAAGGCGATGGACAATTTCTACATAAAACAGCTACAGCAAAGATAATACACTGAACACACTCATCGTTTAGGTTTTTGGCATAAAATATATCTGTGACTTTTACTATCTCAATATATTTCTCTTGGATTGTCTTAGGAATATTTTCTGACTTTTTTACCAAGCTCCCATTTACAGTTTCTCAAATATTAAATTGATTGTTTTAATGTCAGGGTAGAGAATTTAATCCCCAATGAAATTTAGTGAAGTTAAAAATAGTCAGAAACACACAAGTACAGCAATATCAAAAGTGTTGAAGATGACTTATTAGACTAAGTGCTAATGTTAATTGTTTGGCTAATGCATTTGAACTGATTTGATGGACAATACTGTATGAAATATTTTTACTATCTTCAAAATAATAGACACAATAATACCTAGGTAATTTAGTTGTGAATTGGTAATATCAATAGCTTATACACATACTGTTTATGAATACACAGAAAAGCTAATAAACTATTTCTGTAAACAGGCTGTTAGGCTATTGACAAAGGTAAGTCATTGAAAAATATTTATTATATCGGTATTGTATAATATCTATACAATTTAATTTAAGTGTAATATTTACGAGGGTTTAGCTTAACTTGGAACATTTAATCCACAGAGTTATCCACAGCTATTGTGTGTAAAAAGTAATTTATTAGTATAGTTTTCCCACGAGGTCTAAATGGGTTAGATAAACTCTCATATCTAATTCCAGTGAATGGTAATTAGGTTCCATATATTCACATAATTTATAAAATGCCTTATTGTGCTGTTTTTCTTTTAAATGTGCCAGTTCATGTACTGTAATCATTGTTAAAAACTCAATAGGTGCTTTTTTAAAGATGGAACCAATGCGTATTTCATTTTTGGCTTTTAATTTACTTCCCTGGACTCGGGATACAAAAGAATGTAACCCCAATGCATGGTGAAGCACATCAATTTTGTCATCGTAAACAATTTTACTTAAAGGCGAAGACTGCTTTATAAATTGATTTTTTAGACGCATTACAAAAATATAAAGCGCCTTGTTATTACTGACGGTATGATTTTTAGGATACTTTTTTAAAAGAACTTGCGATAATTTTTCTTCCTCAATTAGCATTTGAATTTGATCGCTAATCGTTTGTGGATAGCCTGCTAAATATTTAAAAGAGTTCATTTCAAAGAGAGAGTATGCATATAAAAATAAAGATTAGTTCCAAGGCGGTTGGTCGCCAGAATAAGCGATAAAGTTTTTATCTTTTGCATGTGTCATCGTTCCTAGAGTAGAGGATGCTTTACTGGCTTTTGAAGTAGATACAGATGAAACTGCATTTGTATTCCATTGACTAAAAAGTAAAATATCCAGATTGCTGGAAATATACCATTTCTTTTTACTGGGATCCCATTTAGCCCCCAAAGCTTTTGCCTCATCTTTTTGCGCAAAAGGGACATTTAGAAAAATTTTAGAATTAGACATTTTATATAAGTAGAATAGAATTGGTAGTTAACAATGATTGTAAATCATTTTAACGGTAATTAAGGAACCGTAAAGTGTATTATTTCTAATAAATAGTTTATAGATTAATTTGATGACTAAAACTGATAAAAAAATAGATAAACAAATTTGCCAAGCACTAACTCGTGTTTGTGAAACGGTAAAAATAGAAGTTGAAGGCTTTCAATGGCTAACACATTTTGTTGATTACAATCAGTTCCCCTCTAGTTTGTCGGTTATTTGTATTTTCTCTAGTAAAGATGAACTTGAGAAAACTCGTAAAAACATGAAAGATCAATTTATTAGTGAACTAATTAAAACAGAACTTGAACAGATCAATATCAAATTGAAAAATATTAATCAGCATATTTTATTTAACACTGAAAACGACTTTAAATCAGCACAGAATAAATTTAACTAGACCTTATTAATAACTGACTGAACTTATTCTAAAAAGCAACAAGTCTTGCATGGTATCCATTTTGGATATTATATTTCAGCATGATGTACATATTAAGAGAAATTAATTTGATGGAAAAACAAATCAATAAAGTTTTATCAATAACACATACAGTGAAAAAATGGATGATTGTTTTTGTCCTTATTTTAATGGTTATTATTGTTATGGCTTCAGTAGTAGAGCTTGCAATAGTCTTGTTTCAAGAAGTGACAAACTCAACTGATAGTTCTCTGTTCTTAGACATAAATGAGCTATTTCGAATTTTTGGCTTTGTCTTTATGATACTCATTGGGTTTGAGCTGTTAGAATCCATAGAGATGTATTTTAATAATAATATCATTCATGCTGAAGTAGTTATTTTAATTGCGGTTATAGCTGTCGCTAGGAAAGTTATTCTTCTTGATCTAGAAAAATATGATCCAATGGCCATTATAGGGTTAAGTTTTATTATCCTAGCTTTGGGGGGGTGCTACTTCCTGATAAAGTGTAGTAATAAAAAAGATGAAAATAGATAATAACGTGCAACCATAGACTATGAGAAAGGTGCACAGTTTAGGTGGAAATAGATAGTGTATGACGTAGTAAAAATAATTATCTTTACAAATTATATCTATGATTCTTGGAGGGAAAAATGAGATTTTTGATGATTACCTGTATGTTCTCGTTCATATTTGCTTGCACCTCTGTTGAGCACATCCCCAAACTGAACCGTACTCTTGATCAAAATAATTACCGAATTAACAAGGCAAAATATGATATCGAGGCTAATTACCTGTTATATCATGCGCAATACGCCACAGTTAATCGACAAGAAAATGGCTCTAATTTTTCCAGTATCAATCAACTTGGCTCTGAATTTGAGCGAATGACAGAATTAAAGAAAGAATTTATAGAACGGTCTTCGCGTTTACATGGAAGCACTACTACACAGAGACAAAAATGGAAAGGAAAAGTAAATATTACTTCTGATGACCCAGAGTGGGAAGCACTGGATAAATTCAAAGATTATTCAAGCACTGAATTTGAAGAATTGCTATCAATTCAAAACCAGTACGGAAAATCTGAAACTAGATTTAATAAAATACTCAAGAGTCAGGCATTAAAACCATACACGAACAAACTACCTCGAAACATACATCAGGCTCGGATAGTTTTAAAAGATATTGAACAACATAAAGCTTATGAAAAATACAATATAGAATTATTAGAAAGCCTTGAGAATAAAGTTAAATCAAGACTCACTGACTTTGAATCCCTAACAAAACTTGCAGCGTTTGATAAATATGCACGCAGCAGAATTTCCAAATACGGACGATTCCCTCGCGGTAAAACTGGCCCAAGTATTGAAGTGGAGCAAAAAGCGACTAAGATGATTTTTGCCTCCATTAATCCTATTATTATTCCTGCTGCAAAAGATTTTGCCAGTAAGCAGAATTCTGCAAGAGACATCACGATAAATCTATCATCAATTAAGCAGGGGCAATTCTCTTATTTAGTCAAATATACATCGCCAGACAATATTCGAGTAATTGATGAAATATTTAACAAAAAAAAATCAGTCATTCTTCAGGGGGTTATTCACAAAGACTTACAAAAATCAGAAGAGATTATGGCTACCCACAAAACAGCGGAAGATAAACTTCAAAGACTTGTTTTGCTAAGGAATGAGTTTGGTGAAAAATATCAAGGACTATTAAATGAGCCAGAAGTAAAAAAACATTTAAGTCATCTACAACAGCAGCGAATAAAGTTACTCGTTACAATCGAGCCTCGAATTATTGCATCAATTAAAACTACTCATTCCTTGGCCAATCTAAAAGACCCGTTGTCTGGGTTATTAGCTCAGGGCGATCAGCAATCTGGTGTAGTTAAAAGAATAAAGCAGGCGCAGTCCAAAAAATTGAATTCATTAATCGCATTCAAACCCGTTAGAAGGGCATCCCAACTTAAAGTAGGTAGTTTTACCTCACAAGGGCTAAATTACGAAACTGAATTAATGGCTATTTATCTTGGTGATTTTGAAAATGCCCGGTTAGATCGCAACGGCATGGCAATAAGTTCATTATTTAAGGGATATTTAGATGCCTATGGCAAGTTTTGTCGTAAATATCTACCCGCAAATAAAGTCTCTATCACGGTTTCAAAGTGTGCCACCGAAAGAGTTACAAAAAATGGTTGGGGAACTATTACAAACACGAGCTGTGTTAAATGGGTGAATGTCCCAACGGGTCTCTATGCTGACCCCAAACTCTATAATTCAAGCAATCAAATTTCAAGAAATGCTGGCATGAAGATTTTTGGAAATGTATTTTCTGGTGATCCATTTGCAAGTCGGGCGATAGTTGACGACGTATTGTCCGTTGGAAATGACATGAATACGTTAGTTCAGAAAAACAAGTGCAATAATGCTGGACTTAAACGTTTTGAGACAAATTTATACTATTTTGTTGAAGGTAAAGCACCACTCACTTTACCAGGTAAAGAAACCTTAAGCTTAATAAGAAATGTTTATCAAGTAGATCTTGATTCAGCCAACTTAAACTTAAAAACACTTTTAGATGATCTCATTTCAGAAAATGCTAAAGGCTGGATGATGAACCGTTATAGTTCTGGAAGCGTTTCAAATATCAACGTGCGTTCAGATAAAAGTGGAAGTCCTCAGACAGTAAAGGCTAGATATAACTTTAGCAGCTTTGGAAAAATATACTCTGGCAATGTATCACTCACTTTCGCAAAAAATATTCCTAAATGCCTTTATTTTTCTGATGCACCGCAAACTTGTCGACACCCATCTAGGAGAGTTATTAATAAATATGAAAAAGGTAAGTATTTTAATTGATTAGGGATTACCTATGATAGATATGAAATTTCATACTCGTACCTGATGACGTATAAGCTTCAGCCAGTCCTTAACCATACAATAAGGTGCTTTAAGCCCTCTCCCCACCTGGGGCGAGGACATAAGAGCAAAACACGCACACCCTTCAGCTTTAGCTGAAACTCATGGGTAATCAGGTACTCGTATGGCACTATCAAAAATAAATCCTATATTCAATACTGACTGATTTAGGATAACTTCCAAATTCACTGTTCAGCTCGCCATTATCAGGTTGGTCACCAATAGGAATATTCAACCCGACAGATAATTCTGATTCATCGGATAATGAATAGGTTGAGTATAAGGCGATCAAGTTTGAGCCATCCTGATCATTAAATAGCCAGACTGCATCAACTAATAATAGGGGGGTTATTTCATAACTTGCACCTAAGGCGGTGTAGTTTTTGGCTAGATAGAGGTTATTTGTTTCTAATAATTGTGTGTTGTATTCTTGCTCATTCCTAGAACCGGAGCGTTGATAAAATTGTTCTACGCGAAGAGTTAAGGTGTTTTCAAAACGGTGTTCAAAACTGATAGAAAATTTTACATCATTATCTTTATTGGCCTCATCAGAAAACCGAATATGTCCTTCGCCTCTTATACCTAGCCATTCAAATATTTCGCCTTGAAAATCCAACCCCACAATTTCATCACCATTTACGTTACCAAGCAAAGCAGCCCATTCAAAAGTATCAAATAACATTGAAGCACGGGCTAAATAAGACGTTTCACTCCAGTCAGGTGAATCAGACCAGCCCGTGGAATTTTGCTGATCAGTTTGATAATTTAAAACGGTAATTAATGATAGTTGAGAAAACTCTCCCCATTGCCAGTCTAATCTTGCTGCATCAACACCGGGTTTATAAGTTCGAAAAAATGTTTGTGCAGCAAAGGGGGCAAAAAAATCATTGGGGGTAAAATAAAATGTGCTGGCTAAATTAATAGGTTGTCGGCCTAATTTAAAATTTAAGCTATCAGTCGAATATTGCATATTTAATCGGTCTATTAATAAATCAGCATGATCATCTGCATAACGCCAATGTATTGCATCACTTCGTTCAACATCTTGTCTGTCTAGAAAGCGACTGCCGCCTGTGCGCAGTTGTTTATCAATAACACTCTGAACAACATGCATTTCAAAACTAAGGTCTGATAATTGCGCATCAATCATTAATCGACCATTGATACCTCCTGTTACAAATTCATCCTCGCTAAATAAAATCTCATCATTGGGATTATTAACTGCAACGCCGATACCTCTAGCAAAACCTCTTAATTCCAGTGAAGCATCATTCTGTTGCCATTGATAAAAAGCCTGGCTTACGATAGGTAAGCATTGTAAAACCAACAATAATAAATAACGCATCAGCATTATTTAGCTACGCCTTTCATCAGCTATAATTTTGCCATCTTGCATACGAATCACTCGTCTTGCACGATCAATAACACGTTGATCATGAGTAGAAAATAAAAAAGTAATATTGTGTTGTTGATTTAAGTTTTGCATTAAATCCAGCAAGCTTTCGGCCGTATGAGAATCAACATTAGCTGTCGGTTCATCTGCCAATACAATGGCAGGGCGGGTAACAATAGCACGGGCAATGGCAACACGTTGTTGTTGACCGCCTGACATTTCATCAGGGCGACGGTGTTCTAAACCAGCAAGGCCAACATCATCTAAAGTTTGCATCACTCTTTGATGACATTCCTTTTTTGCAACACCTTGCAATTCAAGTACAAAAGCGGCATTCTCAAAGGCAGTCATTACGGGAATGAGATTATATGATTGAAATACAAAACCTATTCTGTTTTTACGAATTTCGGCCAACTGGGCATTACTTAATTCTGCAATATCTACATCTTCCAGCCAAACCTGGCCTGAGGTTGGTTTATCTAAAGCGCCAATTAAATTGAGTATACTGGTTTTACCTGAACCTGATGGGCCACATAAGACAGCAAAATCCCCTTTATCAATCTCTAGCGTTATATTATCAACTGCCTTAACTTCCACTAAGCCTTGGTGATAAATTTTGTTTAACTGTTTTAATTTAACAATAGCTTGCTGCATTTCTCGATTCTCATTAAATTGTTTTAAGACTTTCAACAGGTAGAACGCGTCCAGCTTGCCAAGCGGGATAAGCACCCGATAACAATGCTAAGCCAAATAAGCTGAGTAAGATGGCGATAATACTTTCTTTAAATAAACGGATTTTGAATGTGGTATCCAATAACACGCCACCCAGACTAAAACCTTCACCATAAGCCCCTGTCATATCAATACCTGTTTCTGACATAAATAAATACCAGGGGGTCGTCACGATAATACCAATGATTAAACCAACAACAGCTAGCCAGAATGATTCAGCCATAACCAAGATAAACAAGCTTTTAGGGGATAACCCTAAAGCCATCATAACGCCAAATTCACGCTTCCGTTCCAGTACACTCATTAGCATAGTATTTAAAATACCAGCTGCGACTAGTAAGGCGATTAAAAATTGACTGACATAATTGGAGCTTTTATCCATGGCAATCATCCCTGCCAAATCAGGTTGTGTTTGTTGCCAGTTGAGTACTTCAAGTGATTTATATTCGGGCATAAGCTGTATGGCATCACGTAATTGTTGGCTATGGCGTTGATCATATAAACTCACAGCCAATAGGCTTACTTCATCCTTTTTGTATGCTAATACCTTTTGTACACTGTGTAAGGGCAATAATGCTATAGCACTATCAATTTCTTTAGACCCTGTTTCAAATAATCCACTAACGCGAGCAATGGCACTGACAATTTCACCTTGTTTGTCTGTAGTCGTGTAAACCACTTTCTTACCTAAACCTAATTTAAGATTTTTGGCTAAATCTACACCTAAAATAATACCTTTATCATCGGCTGTTTTTAGCATTTCACCCGCTACCATAGCTTTAATAAACAAATTGTTATCTGCATCTTCTTGTTGTGGGTCGATGCCAAAAAATACGCCTCCGACACTTTTTCTGGCACTGGCAAACATGGCTTGCCCTTGAATTCTGGTTACTGCACTTTGTATTTCTGGCATTTGTTCAAGTTGCTGTTTAACCCGAGTGGCTTGTTTTAAATATTTTTTACTACTGGGTGCTCGATTATAGTCAGGAGCAGCTAGTGTGATATGTCCCATACCCATACTGGCACCTGCATCAATCATGCGAGTATAAAAATAATCACCCCCACCCGTATAGGTGACGGCTAACAATACACCAAAAGCAATAGATGAGGCGGTAATCAAGGTACGGCGTTTATGTCGCCATAAATTACGTAAAGCCAAACGGTTTAAATTCATATTTAGCGTCCTATTGATGATGAATCGCGTCAACAGGACGCATTAAGGAAACTTTAATAGCGGGATAAATAACAGCAATCATAGCCATTACAAATAAAAATAACACAGGCATCAGGATTGAATCTAACGATAAAACAGCATACCAAATAGGATCAAGTGCGACACCTGCAAATGACATTCCATCAGACATTGACGACATATCCAGACCATGGATTTGAAGATAATGGCTTAACCCTGCTCCCAATAACAGACCCAGCAGGCTGGCAATAAAAGTTTGAATTAATGTTTCAGCATAAATTAACTTAACCACTTGCCAAGGTGTAACACCAATGGCTTTCATAATGCCAAATTCATGAATACGTTCAAATACACTCATTAACATGGCATTTAATACCACGGATGCTACGGCAATATAGGTAAATAACAGCATGATCCAGGTTTGCACTTGTGCTGTTTCTAAAAACTGACTAATTACAGGCATCAGTTGACGCCAATTTAACACTTCTAGGTCATTGCTGATTAAGGCTTTAACTTCGTTGCTGGCATTTACTAAATCTTGTGATTTTTTACCCCGCATAATAACAATCTCGTGTGCACCGTCAGCTAATCCAATCAAAGCTCGTAAAGAACTATTACTCATTATTACGCCTGAACTATCAATTCCTGTTGCTACAGACTTTAAAATCCCCCGTAAATAAAAAGCATCATTGGCCATATAGCCATCAGCTGTTTGTCCGACAAAAATTAATTCATCGCCTAAGGATACATCAAGTAAGCGAGCTAGTTTTTTACCGATGACAACACCTTGAGGATCGTTTTTAGTTAACCATTGTCCTTGTAAAATATGTTTGTTTATTTCAGTCACGGTTGGCTCATAAACTAAATCCACACCTCGTAACTGCACCCCTGATGAACTGTTGTCGCTGGCCATTAAGCCAAATGCAAATAACCGCTCCGTTGCTTTGTAATGGGTTGATCTTAGTCTATCTACTCGTTGCTTAGATGTTTTAATTAACTTATAAATATCAGGATCATCCCGATAGCCTTGTTGATGAATTTGAATATCCCCCGTATTCATCACCACGACATTGCGCTCGCTACCCGCCACTATTCCATCCATTAAGGCTGAAAATACAATCATCATGGCACAGGCAAAGGCCATAGCGCTGCTAGTGACGATGGAACGTTTGCTATTGCGATAGATATTACGTGTGGCTAATTTTATAAAATTCATAATTAGCGTTTCTTTAAACTAGATAAGGAAAATAGGCTGTCTTTTACCTTAATATCAAATTGTAATTGCTCATAAACAAACTGGGTATATTCATCAGGTTTGTCTGCTGGAACAACACGTAATACTGAAGGGCGTTTACGGCCTCCTAATAATTTCATCTCACTAAATGATATGGTTCTAGTTAAAATCATATCTTCATCATAATAATATTCCACTATAGGAGTATGGCCGTCAGCTAAAATAATCAGTGTCAATTTACCCCAGACTACGGCGGCTTCCAGTTTTGGAATCAGACTAAATTCAATAATATTAATGCCATCACGTTCACCCTCAAAACTAATGCTGGCATCATAATCTTCTTCTAAACGGGCTTCTTTAACCAGATCATCATTAGTCAAATGACTCCCCATCCACGCCCCCATCATCATGCCGCTAGTTAGCTTAATCGTGCGATCAGTTTTGGGTAAATAAGTATAAATATGATTGCCCGATTTTAACGTTGCTGTGCCTTTTTCTCGTAGAGGTTCTATGATTTTAAATAAGGTTTTTTCTTTACCCTTAGACCAGCCTTCCATTCGCATGGTACGGGTGTAGTGTTCGGTTTTAACTTTCATCGATGTTACGGCATAAGAGGAACTTCCACGCCAAAGATCATCTATTTCATTCAATAAAGCTTTAACTCTAGTTTGTTCTTGTTGAATAGGCTCTGCGAATGCTTGAAAAGAAAATGTTATAGAACTCATTAACAACAAAATGAGTAAAGACTTAACTTGTGTATTAATTAATGGAATCACTGGCTTTTGCATGTCGCTCTTTCTTCTTCTTTGAGAGAGAGGGTAGGGATGATGCCTGTAGGGAGTTGGATAACAACGCAACGCAGGAGCAATTGCTGAGGGGGCATAATAGAATGATAGAAATTTTGGAATGCTTAATATAAACATATTCTTCTCAGCAAAAAGGTCTTTGGAAATATAACAAAAGAAACTGATAATAAAAAACTTTCAACTTTGGGACGCCGCTTAAATGTTTCAAATGCGTCCTTTTGAAACCGTGATGAAACAATCTGAAATAAAGGTTTATAGTTTAAAATCACATGATTCCGTTAGTTGTACCAAGAATACATTGTAATGTTGGAGTCTAGTTTATAAGAATTGAAGTAAAATATCATCCTCTCATACGGGCAAGGACAAAAAGACTGGGTAATATATCCGGCCTAATTAGGGTGGAAAGTTTAGGTGTTTTTTTAATATAGAATTATCTTAAAGCGGGTTGCTAAATAAGGTGCAATATCTGTGTAAGGCCAGGTCTTTGATTTATGGTAAATTTGAAAGGGCTTTTTGTGGAGTCATAAACCAAAGACCCAAGGATGTGTTATGCTCGGCAGTATGATTAAAAAGAATTAAGCTGGTAGTTAATGAAGGGTGTAAGTCCTGAATAGCCAGATAATATCTTTTATCAAAGAATTATTACATGATAATTTGGATAGCAGGATAATTTTCCCGAATTTCAGTTTAATACTATAGGGAAAACAGGCAAGTTGTACAGGATACTAATATCCTGTACAACTTGCCTGTTTTGTCAGTGAGTATCGAATATCAGGGCAATATTGCCTGTTAATAACAATGTTGTACTAAATAAAAAAAGGGAGCCGTAGCGATATTAAGTAAAAGGTATTACACTTAAAATTCAGATAGATAGCCTGATATAGAAAAATGAGTGTTCAGGAAAGTCCCAGTTTAGAGGTTGCAGACATCGTGCAACAGTATGGTGCAGAGTATCGCCAAAGCCATTGCTTAGACGGATTGCACCAAGGGGTTCTCAATGCCATACAGAACTGCCGAACCAAAATTCTGGGCGGACATATAGATCAATGCGATTGCTGTGGTTACCAGGCAATCAGCTACAACTCCTGCCGTAATCGGCACTGTCCCAAATGCCAGGGAATGGATAATATTCGTTGGGTACAAGAACGTGAAGCGGAGCTTCTGCCGATAGAATATTTTCATGTTATCTTTACACTACCGCATGAGCTGAATCTCCTGGCTCAATACAATTCTGCCAGCCTCTACACCCTGCTATTTCAAGCGGCGACTGAAACCCTGCAAAGCTTTGCAAAAAAACGCTGGGATGGCACCTTGGGAATCACCTGTGTACTTCACACCTGGGGACAAAAACTGGAACAGCATATTCACCTGCATACGATAGTCACAGGCGGGGTTCTGGCGGAGCAAAAACAACGCTGGATTAATGCCCCGAAAAACTACCTGTTCAATGTAAAAAACCTCAGCAAAGTTTATCGGGGTAAATTCTGTAGTCGGCTCAAACAGGCTTATATGCAGGGTGAGATAGTTAATCCACCAGGTAGCATGATTGCTAGGAGTGAAGAGCATTTACAGTATTTTATTGAGCAACTACACACTCATGACTGGGTTGTTTACAGTAAACCGCCTTTTGCAGGCCCCGAGGCGGTTTTAAAATATCTCAGTCGATATACCCACCGTATAGCCATCAGTAATCGTCGATTACTCAGTATCAACAAAGGTAAGGTTGATTTTAGCTGGAAAGATTACAAAGATAATTGCAAAGAAAAAGTCATGAGTTTAAAAGTGGAAGAATTTATACGGCGTTTTTTACTGCATGTACTCCCCAAAGGTTATGTCCGTATTCGGCATTATGGATTGCTAGCAGGACGACACCGCAATGCCAAACTTAACCAGTGTCGGTTATTGTTCGGGTTACCCGCTCAGACTAAAAAAGAGCGTCAAAGTAATCTGGAAATATTACAAGAACTCAGCGGAACGGATCCAACAGAATGCCCTTTTTGTGGTGAAGGAGATCTGGTCTTTATGATTGACTTATTCAGTCGTCTGGTAGCCAGCCATGGCCCCCCCGGTAAGGCAGCCTGAAATGAACAGTTTATGGATTTACCTATATCAATGTGTCACTTTAGATGTGTCGAAATCTACTCGACTTTTAATGAGGAAGTATAGGAAAAAACAGATAAACTCATTAGTGAGCAATAGAGTTTACGACAAAGATAGGAAGCTCAAACCAAAAACCAGACAGAGAATTCTCTTTTTGTTGTTGAAGGGATCAGTAGAAAATAATACAATCCCCATAGGAAAGGCACTATTGCAGTATGAGTGCTAAATAATAAATGGCGACAACCGTCGTACAACAAGACGTTCAACCAGCCAAGATCCACCCCTGTTAATTCTTACTACTTTGTTGGCACATCAGAGTTGGGTGAATCTTGGCTGGTTAACTAAGCATTAGGTTTTTTGGGAATTAATTTATAAAATGGAGAAAAAAAAGGAATGAGTAACATACAAAATATAGATATTAGCTTACAAGAAATAGTTAAAAATATTTCCAGAGATAGCTACCTCATTCCTAAATTCCAACGGGATTTTGTTTGGAATACAAAAGATATACTTGATTTAGGGGACTCTATGATTCGGGGGTATCCTATTTCTTCTTTATTGATTATGGCTGAAAATGGAACTTTAAATGTTGGATCACATAGTCTTTCTAAGGATGATCCACCAGTAGATTATGAGCATAAAAATGAAGATAATGAAATAAAGTTTTATATTCTTGATGGTCAGCAAAGGTTAACTTCAATTTCAAAATTATTTTTAACTTTTGATAATAAAAATGAGTATTATTTTGATCTATTAGCTATTTTGGTAGAAAAATTTCCTAAAGATGATATACAAAATGATGTAGGAATAAAAGAAGGTTGTTCAAAATCAAAAATAACTGATATTTTTTGCAGAAACTTCCCTATTTCAAAAGATAGAAGTGAAAAACCAACGAGGCAAAATAATAGGTTCATTTCAGGGAAAAATATAATAGATAATAAATTTGGTTCCGTAGTGAGTAAGTTTCTTCGTGTATTTAAGGATGCAAGTGAAGATGATATTGATAAATATACAGATCATTTAAATGCTGTTTTAGGATCTGTTGGCGGGTACAGTATTCCAGCAACGGTTATTGCCAGTGATTCTGAGTTAGGTGTTGTTATAAGAGTTTTTGAAAAAGTAAATTCTACGGGCAAAAAATTAACCTTATTTGATTTAATTAATGCCAAATCTTTCCAAGTAAAAAATGAATCTTATAAAGGAGGGTTATCAGATTATTTAACAAATGAAATATTAAAAATAATATCTGATCGGCAAGACATTAAGCTAGGTGTATATAATTTTTTAAAATATGATGAAAACAATAGGGGGTTTGAAAAATTAGATAAGATAATTCGTATTTTTGAAATTTCCTATTTACTTAGAAAAGATGCTGTTCCAAGTATATTTCAATCTACTATGTTAATGAAAGAGCCTGAATTTTGGTTTGAAATGTGGAATGAAAATGGATTAAAGATGCTTGAAATTATGTCATGGATGGAAGATCAAGGAATAATTGATATTGGTCAAATTACTTTTTTAGAGTATGCGATGGCTATTTTTCTTGCAAATAAAAAATCATTTGATTTAGCAAAATTTAAAACAGAAATAAAAAAATACTCACTTTATTTATGCTTAAGTGGTACAGGCTTCAGTAAGTCGAACCTTGATACTGTTGAAAGAATATACTCTATATCCAAACAAATGACTGATAGTCATGAGTCGGAAAAATATAATTATGATAGTCCTCGTAGCAATCCAAATTTAACAGCTGACCAAGTTTTAGACATCACTACATCAAATTCAAAATTCAAAGCAATAATGAATATTTTTTATATTGATAAAACGCAAGCAAAGTTCACTGTTGATATATCTGGAAACTTAATAAGGACAATAGATAAAAGTAAAATGGATCATCATCATATTTTTCCAAAGTCACGAGTAAGTAATTTTACTTCAAAAAGTAAATTTAATTCCATTGCTAATTTTGTACTTATTGATAGCCTTGCTAATAGAGAAAATATTAAAGACAAAATTCCAAAAGAATATTTTTCTCATATAAATACCCAAACTGAGGGTAAGTTTCATTGCGATCAAAATTTGATAGATATTGATTCTGCTATGATGGTCGAAAGTGAGAGTGATGCAGAAGAGTTTATAAAAAATAGAGCAGGTATGATAGCTGATATTGTTAACTCATATTTTCAACAAAACCTAACAAAAAAATCCAGCTGACCGTTTAAAGCGTCATTTTTTTTGCAAAAAGACGCAAAAAAACCGCCCCTTTAAACGGCATCTGATTTTGGCGTTATGTATAAACCCTTATTTTTATCTATATATTTGAACGAATGACAATATACAGAATACTTCTATTTGGCACAGGCTTAATATTACTAATCCTATTTGTAGTACTTGGATCTAACAGTAATGATTTTGGCGAGCTTAAACATCTCAAACCAAAAAAAATCATGACCAATCCAAATTTAACACCCATATATAAGTCGATAGCCCAAGCGTCTGATCTTCATAATACACATTGGATTCTCACCTCTCTTGATCAAAAAGATATTAACCCAAGTGTATATATCTCAATGTATTTTAGTGATAAAAATATTGGAGGTTTCGGAGGTTGTAATTCTTTTGGCTCTAAATACACCGCTTATGATTCAGGAACTATCTCTATCCGTGGAGCAGGGAGCACTGAAATAGGATGTGGTAAATATATAAACAAAATAGAAAGTAAGTTTCTTCAGTCACTTGGTAGAATCTCTCTATATCAAGTAGAAGGTAACATACTTAAATTTTCCAACGGAACTAATGATGTCACATTACAATTTACCATGCAGCCAGAATATGTAATGAATCCTAATGACCTTAACAATACTGCTTGGAAGCTTGTTTCCATGAATGGAGTTAACCTTCTTGATGGTTTAATCGTTTCGTTATCATTCGACACCAATAATCAGATTAAAGGCATGTCTGGCTGCATCGAATATGAACTATATTGCCAAATTAAAAATGACAACCTTGGCTGTGGTTATCGTTCAACCCGTATTTGTAATAACCTTGAAAAAAAGATAGATAGGCAATCATTGTCATATACTAATACGTTTGGTTACTGGGCTAAATATCAACTGAGTGACGATTCCCTAATAATTAATACCTCAGATGGTGAGGGACTAATCTTTGCGCCCATGTGATAGCAAAAATACATAACAAGTGACTATGGTAAAAGAAGAAAGCTTTATGGACGCTGGGTTATATCTGATAAAATTCTAACAATTGCTTACAGCTGACCGTTAGCACAATAAGAGATACATATGCCCAAACGTAAAAGACAGGCAAAAAAGAAGTTAGTTGGTAAAGATAGAACTCATGATGCCAAACGCTGGTTGAAATCAAGGACTCTGCCAAAAAACATCATTGAAGCATATTCAAAGCGCTACGCAGTATCCGAAATGGTTGCAAGAGATGACTTAACTTCAATAGGGTATTATGATGAAATCACAATTCAAGAATATGAAAAGGAAGGAATCAAGTATGAATACATGGTTGAACCGTTGTCAGGTGAAATGTATTTAGTCTCTGAAGGAACTGAGGAATATCAATTATACGAGCAAATTTAATGGCATCATTTATTGAAAACTATTGTGGAGAATGGAGAAGTGAGTCTGGATATCGCATAAAAATTGAATATCAAAATGAACAGTCTGTTTTAGTTGCATTTTATAGTTCTGCTGAAAGTCACCCAATGCCTCGTCCATGGTGTAATAATAAACCAGCAATGTCCATGCTTGGAACTCTTGATTCAGAAACCCAAGCCACACTAGATATTGACTTATCTGAAAAAACTAATAGTTTTTGTCTAAATTTAAGTTTCGATTTCACAGATTCCAATTATAGCTCATGTACCCCGTCTATTATTCGCCTAGAAGATGATAATTTTTTAGAGCAGTATTATAAGTTATTGGGGCCTTTAGATGAGTATAAAAAGTGCTAACAATTACATCCAGCCGACCGTAAAAAACGTCACATTTTTTGCGAAGAAAAAAAATGCGCCCCTTTTTACGTCAGCTGATGTAGGCGTTAAGTGCTAAAGCGATAATATGGAGTTATTAGTATGAAAAGGGTAATTGTTACTGACCTGACAAGGTTCGGAAAACCTGAGAAATTATGTACAGCAGTTGTTGATGTTAAAACAGGAGAATGTTTTAGGCCAATGCCATATCTGAGTTCAGCAAAATGTGCAGAATTTAATATGCACCCAGGGGCAATTCTTGAGGGAAATATAAATTTGATTCAAGGGGCTAGTAATCCGCACATTGAAGATTCGAACCATAGTGAACTAAAGTACCTTGGTGCTGCGTCATCTGATGATTTTAAGTCTGTACTTGATATGACTATATCTAACTCAGTCTCTTCGGGTTTCGGTATCCAATTTCAAGCAGGTCAGAAGCATATTCCAGTAGGAACAGTCGCTCAATCTTCAATTATCACCATAAAAGTTCATCCAGGCTCAATAGATATTCATGAAGACCAATATAAACCAGGAAAAATAAAAGCTTCTTTCGTGGATAGCACAGGGTTCTCACTTCGCTATCTTTCTATTACGGACAGGGGATTTTACGATTATGCTATGAGGCATCAGCAAGATGGTAAAATTGGTGAGATTAATACTTTTCTTCAATCTCAAAGTGAAATCTACTTAAGAGTAGGGGTAGGTCGCCAATGGAAAGTAGGAGAAAGAGATGGTTATTGGTTACAAGTAAATGGTATTTATACATTCCCAAACTTTTTAGAAGAAATTAGATCATATGTCTAAACAGGAAACAAAAAACGTATTCACAATTGGCTTTACAAAAAAAAGTGCTGAAGTTTTTTTTGATTTTTTAAGTAAATCAAAAGTTTCAACATTGATTGATGTAAGGCTGAATAATGTTTCTCAATTAGCTGGTTTTGCAAAAAGAGATGATCTTAAGTTCTTTTTACGCGAGTTGTGCTCTATTGAATATATACATGCTCCTGAGTTAGCACCTACAAAAGAAATGTTAAATGCCTATAAAAAAGGTGATATACCTTGGGAAGCATATGAAGATAAGTTTTTAAACCTTATGTCTCAGAGGCATATAGAGCGAAGTGTTAAACCAGCTATTTTAGATAATGGGTGTTTATTATGCAGTGAACATGAACCTCATTTATGCCATAGAAGGCTTGTAGTTGAGTATATAAATGAAAATTCAGATTTAGATTTAAAAGTTAAGCACCTATATTAAGATGGATAGAGTTATTATTCTTTATCCAAAAGAATTTAATTGTTATAGCAAGTTTCATAGAAAAATTTCGAGAATTATTCAAAATATGGATAATTATTCAGTCATTTATCAGGATGACCCTAATAAATTTATTGTCAATTTCTTTAAAGAAAACCACCCAAATATTGATGTAATTCATGATTATAATTGGAAAAATGAAGAAGTCACTCACGGTATTATTTTCGATGATGGTGAAGAGTTTATAGAAGAAACCACTTTTTTAAAGTCTCTAGGTATACCATTAAGAGCTATAAAAATATTAATTACTAGAGTAATTAATATAAAAAAAGAAGTCGAATTTAAAGCTAAAAAAAGTACCCCATTTTATGAGTATATTGGGCGTGGGTCGTATTGGGGTAACCCTTATTCAATGTACGATAGCAGTGATGACCGAGCTGAAGTTATTAGAAAATACCGTTATGATTTTGAATTTGAAAAGTTTGCTAATAAAGAGAAATCAGAAGCTTATAAGTTAATGGGAAAACGACTAGGGTGTTTCTGCAAGCCTGAAGCTTGCCATGGTGATATTCTTGCTGATTACCTTAATTCATTAGATGATGAAAAATAGCACTTAAAAAATCAACGTGGAAAACAAACAGCCAGCGCGTTTTTTAAAGTTATGTTTTTAGTTAAAATTTGCGGTAAAAGTTAAACCCACTTTCACCCGTTTGTTTCCAGTTATTTGGTCGTTATAAGGTCATAGGATGATAGATAAAGAATTAGAAAGAATGAGTGACGAAGAGTTGCAAAATTTGTCTTTACCAGAGTTACAAAGAATAAGAAATAAACGCTGGGCAAATAGAAAGACTGATTTAGTAAAAAGAGCAAATGATGAGTTAGATCGACGGGATCCTCGAAAAAACTGGAAATGTAGTAAGTGTAATTCTATGGATTTCTATGAAAAAGAAATAAGAGTTACTGGTAGTTTTATGTCATCATTTTTGGGCGTAGAAACACAAAAGTTTCATGTTATTATTTGTTCAAGTTGTGGCAAATCAGAAATGTATGACGTACTAATGCAAGCTCATGAAAAAACAATTGGTTTTTTTGGTAGTTAACTTATAACAAAATAAATTAACATGGACTCGCGAAACCTATGGTTCCGCTTCGGTGAAAGCAGTGGCGCGAGCCAGTTATTTAAGGGTTATAAATAAAGCAAAATGGAATATTTTTTCATTTAACGCTAAAATG
>Ga0209826_1000959_pt1 | contig 20644 bp, 15 predicted proteins | sample GOMGulsemesocosm_5_FD_184637 | JGI IMG/M metagenome (GOLD analysis project Ga0209826, IMG submission 184637) | Methane-oxidizing microbial communities from mesocosms in the Gulf of Mexico - GOM15C Gulf of Mexico (SPAdes) (version 2) | ecosystem: Environmental > Aquatic > Marine > Cold seeps... | reverse complement strand
TTCCTCAAAATGAACGCCTTGTCTAACCGTATCAGATATACGTGAGTTTATTTCCGCGAATTGTTTGTTGGAGAAGATAAGCCGGTCATTTGGGTCGTAAATTGAGACAGCCTCTGAAAGTGTGTCGATTGCGGCTATTAAATGCTCAGCTCGATCCTTTTCACTTTGCAGAGCCGAAGTTCTTTCAAGGACGTTTTGTTCCAGTCTTTTATTACTATTCAAGAGAGCTTTCTCAGCTTCAACTTTATCAGTAATATCGGTTCCTGCACCTCGGTACCCAACGAAAGCTCCGCTTTTATCAAAAAATGGTTTACCGCTAGTTTGAACAGTAAATACCGTGCCGTCTAAATCAGTGATGGGGTAATTAATCCGAAAGGGGAGGTATGCCTTTAAATCTAAAAGATGCTGGTCTCTTACGATCTGCCATTCTTGCTCAGGGGTGTCCCTCAAAACATCAATTCTGGAGTGACCAATTATATCGTCTCTATTTATTTTAAATGAGTCGAAGAATTTTTCGGAAATAAATGTAAAAGCGTGATTTTTATCTGTTTCCCATAACCAGTCTGAGGAGGCCTCTGCAAAGTCTTTAAATCGATCTTCACTATTCTTTAGGGCCCTTTGGGCTTCTTGTTGTTGGAGCACGGCTTCAAGAAACGAATTGTACCATTTTGTGAGCTCAGAAATCTCATCAGTGCCTGTTGTGGAAATTCTACTGTTTGGGTTTAAATGCCCTTTTTCGAACGCCTTAAAAGCATTCGTTACACGTTTGATTGGCGTAACAACTGTTTGCGAATATCGAAAGGCAACGAAGCTGATAAAAAGAAAACTAACGGCCAAAAGACTGAGGGTAAATATTCCAATTCTTTCTGATGATTTGGTAATTGCAGCAAGAGGTTCCAGTCGGATCATATGCCAATTGTTCCGAACAAATCGGGTGTTATTGACCATCATGTCTTGATCATCTACTTGAGCGCTGCCTTTAAATGCGTCGTCGAGAATGTAGGGCAATAACTCAGGAGGGGAAGGGAGGCCAATGAGAGACTGATTAGGGTGAAAAAGAATGCGATTTTTTTGATCTGTAATAATAAAATGTACGAGATCCAATTCATCATGATTGAGCAATGATTGGCTAAATATTTGTATGTCATAATTTAAGACAAGAAGAGCGAAGGGTTTCTGCTCAAGAGTATCGAGGTTGACATCCTTAAAGACGCTAGCTGCTGTTATTACTTTTTTCCGAGAGGAATGCTTATTGATATTATCTTCTACACCGGCCCAGTAGATGAAGCTGCCGCTATTTAATGTATCAGAAAATAAACTTTGTTTTTGGGTCTCCGATATTTGAGGAGTGTCCAGAGTTTCACCAACGTGATAATGCTCCCCACGAACCGTGTAAATGTCGATGGAAAGCATACCTTCAAGGTTTAGAAACCGATTTAGAACATACCCAATACGGGCTTTGGTCGCCAGCTTTGTATAACTGTTTGCGGTGCTCGAGTGATCGCTGATGACGTTGACTATTTCTTCAACACCAGAGATGCCCGAGATTAAGTTTTCGATCTGATCGAGATGCAGATCCAACATGTCACGTTGATGTATGATCTCTTTTTGAGCAGAATTGGTGGCTTGTTGTATGATCGTTGACTTAGATAATTCATACGATGCTATGCCAACCACTGTTAAAGGAATGACGCTTACCAACATTAAGTAGATAAACAGTTTCTTCGCAATAGTGGGCTTGAACATTCGGATACTCATACTTGGCCAATCGTCTATTGAGAAATAATCAATCCCTCAAGCAGGGTTACCGGTTTCGGCTCTTCACCGAGTATGGATCGCATGGCGGCCATAATACCCTCATAGCCTTGCATGGAAGGTTGTTGGTCTATTGTGACATCTAACCATCCCGTTTTCAAGGCAAGACGAGCTTCATCAATTGCATCAAAGGCTGCAATACGGACCGATTTCCGATTGGTTTCCCTCAAGTATTCGATTGCCCCGAGTGCCATCATGTCATTCGCACAGAATAATACAGATATATTTGGATGATCCTTAAACATTTTTTTTGTAACTTCATAAGCTTCGTCTATCTTCCAATGAGCTGTTTCGGAGGCTACGACTTGGATGTTAGAGTTCTCACTAAAAGCTTTAAGGGCTCCTCTTTTCCGGGCTTGTGCGTTGACCGCGTCTTGAATACCTTCCAGTATGCCAGCTTCAGTTGGTTGAGACGTATCCATGGTAATTGTTCTTACCGATAGGTACGCACTTTTCTCGTTATCAACACTGATAAACGGAACCTTTTTTAAACCAGCAACTTCAGACGCAACCGGATCCAGCATGTTATCAATGTTGATGACGTGTATGCCTTTGTCTTGTGCCCTTTTTAACGAAGGGATGAGTTTCACCGAACTTGCAGGTGCAATAACTATAGCGCTTATGTTTCCTTCTCGGATGAGTTTATCTACGATATTAATTTGCTGAATTGTCGATGTTTCTTGGGCTGCAGTCTTTACGAGAAGAGTGATTCCTAATTCCTTTTCAGCCTTGCGAGCTCCTTTTTCCATGCTGATGAAAAACGGGTTCGTAAGCGTTTTCATAACCAAGGCTATTTTAATATTTGAGAGATCAGTAGGGGTGTTTTTATTCTGGAGTGTCGTTTCCATTGTCTCAGACGTCGCGCTTTTAGGGGGAGGAGCTTCTTCGCAACCGAAGGTGAATACCGCCAATAGAATTATGGGTAACCTTGAAAGAAGTCTTACCATCTGTATCTCCCATGAATCGGAAAATGACCAATAAATATTGCTGTCAATCATTCTCGCAATTTCGCTTAAAAGAGTTGCGAAGATATATTACGTTAAAGGTATGAATAATTGTTTATCTAACTCCTTGAAGGAAGATGAACAATTTTCCAATAGCTTTCCAACACGGTTACAATGTCTATAAAATTGGTGCCGACTTCGTCTTTAACAAAATAACCAGCAACGTGTTTATTGTAGCTTTCAACCAAGTCACGGTCGGCTTTTGAGGTTGTCAGGATGAATACAATTGAATCGGTAAGTTCGGGATCTTCTCGAATGCTATCAAGAAATTCCAACCCGTTCATGCGCGGCATCTGTAGATCCAAAAGGATAATGAAGGGACGCGGGACTTTTTTTTCTTGAAGGAATTCCAACGCTTCCGCGCCGTCATGGGCCCGCATTATCGTGTTTGCAACACGTTGTTTGTTTAGGCTGCGTTGAATTGATGTCGCATCTATATCGTCATCTTCAACCAAAAGTATCGTAAGTTCTTTAGAGTGCTGAGACATAAGTGTACTCGCTGATAATTTGTTTAAACCATTTAGTCGTTCGACCGATTATCTAACTTCTTCAAACGGCCAGAAAACAAAAAAACAAGTTCCTGTTTTTCGGCCAGTTTCAATTTGGAAGGTGCCGCCGTGGAATTCTATTATCTTTTTTACCATAGCGAGCCCCATTCCGCTGCCCTCCACCTTGTCCCTTGGTTGTAGTGTCTGGAACATTTCAACGGCTTTATCATGTAAGTGATCAGGAATTCCTGGCCCGTCATCCTCAATAGCGAGTTCATGACCATCTTCCCGGTTTGTGTAATGAATTTTAATTTTCCCAGTTTCGCTATTGTGATGTTTTAGGGTGTTTGAAAAAAGGTTGCGAAGCACAATCTCCAACGGAGCCCGCGGGATTTGAATTTCAATATCTGGGGCATTACAACTGAGCTTGTCTTCAGCACCTAGCAAGAAAACAATGTCGGCTGTCATTTGTTGTATTGAGACGGTTTCAACCGAATACTCAAAACGGTTCACTTGTGAATAATCCAATAGATCTTTTAAAAGCTGCATCATTCGCTGACTTCTGCTTTTAAGCATTTGGATATGCTCTTTAGACTCATCGGGAATAATGTCCCCGCAATCTTCTTCGATCCATCCAATGACTTGTTTGATGGAATTTAGAGGAGCCTTCAAGTCATGGGACGCGACGTAGGAAAATTGCTCAAGGTCGTCATTAGATTTTTTTAAGCGCTTTGACTCTTCTTTGAGCGCGAGCGTCATTTCATCGGCAAACCGTAACGCGGTCCGATTTGACTGCGTCAGAAGGATAAACAACCCAAGTAATAGGCTATCAATAATTAGCCCACCCACCAATATCCAGTAGGGCTGACTGCTAGAGGTTGCATTCCGGAAGCTTAGGCTAGACTGGATATCAAAATCCCAGTTCCGTCCGTACATTTCAACACTCGCAGTCTGGGTGAACAGCGGATCATCATCTTTACTGTTTTGCCCACTACGAACATTATCTTCATCGTCATAAAGGAGGGTTCCGCCATCACTTATTTTTATCCGGATTTGCCGATTTTGACTGGCGAGTGTTCCCAGCATCAATTTGCTCATAATAAAGGGAGCGTAGGTAACACCAATAATGTTCTTCTGGCGATCTTCAATAGTTGTCGGTTTACGGCCAGCTTTATAAAAGGGAGCGTAGAATAGGAACCCAGGTGTTTTTCGGGCATCCTGAACCAATGTTATGGGGCCTGTTACTTGAGCCGTTCCCAGATCCCGTGCCTTCTTGATTGAGGTATAGCGATTTGTCTCAAAAGCCATATCTAATCCCACAGCACCGGAGTTTGGTCCGACGGGCTCGATATACGTAATGGGCCAGTATTCTAATTCGTTATGTTTTGGATGAATTTCATAGCCTGGACGTTCTTCTTGTGTTTCTGCAAGGTAACTGGCGAGGTTTTCAGGCTTAATGTTGTGTATGATTCCGATTCCGTTAATTCCGGGATAAACTTCGTCAATATGCAAGCTGTTGGAGTAGGCAAGCCATTTATTATGAGTTATTTTTTGGTCGCTTGCGTCAATAAATGCAACGCCACCCCATAGGGCGTTTTCATACAAGTGCATGCGTTCTTCAACCAGAGTAACCACTTGCTCCGCTTGTCTTCTAAACTCAGCTTGGTTTTTCCCAGCAACTTGTTCACTAGAAATATACCAAGCACCTATTGTTAGAATGACGGACAAGATGACAACAGACCAATGCACCCAATGCAAACTTCCGCGTTGCACGAGTAGCTTTCTCGTATCATGTGCACTGGTGTTTTCGGGATGAACCGCGGTCATGTCAATTTTTCCTTGAGAGCAATGTCTCATTTTCCATTTATACGTATCATGCAACGTCGCTAGCTTACTAAAAGAGCCTGAAATTCTTCTGCGGGCATGGGTTTTGCGAAAAAATATCCCTGCATTCGATCAAACTTCAATTCCTCGCACCATCCTTTTTGAACGGTCGTTTCGACGCCTTCAACAACAGTTAGGATGTTCAATGTTTTTGCGAGTGCGTTTATGGCCTTCAGAAAAGTCGTGTCATTATCATTCTCAGAGATTGACTTGAGAAAGGATTTATCAATTTTCAATATTTTAAAGGGATATTGATGAAGCTGCGATAGAGAGGAGTATCCTGTTCCAAAATCATCCAATGCCAGTTTAATTCCAAGATCAGAAAGGTCGGTCAAAATTTGCCTGTTTAGATCAGTACTCTTGATGATCACGCTTTCTGTTATCTCAAATTCAAGCTGTTCCGCTTCAATGTCATACTCTTTCAACAGCTCTTTAACTCTATAGACAAAATCATATGACCCAAGTTGTACTGCCGATAAATTCACAGCAACGGTGAGCATCCCCTTCGTTGCCGTTCCCTGTTTATTCCATGTGTTGAGGTGGGAGCAAACGGTCTCCAATACCCATATTCCGATATCATTGATTAGTCCGGTCTCTTCTGTAAGAGGAATGAATTCAATAGGCCCGATTAGTCCTTTGGTTGGATGTTGCCAGCGTATTAACGCTTCGACACCTATGATTTTATTGTCAGCGCAGTCCATTTGCGGCTGGTAGTGCAATATAAATTCATCGCGCTCTAAGGCGCCTCGTAAATCACGTTCAAGTTCCATCTTCCTGTGAACGGTTTCGTGAATTGATTTGCTGTAAAAATGGATTTGATTTTTACCCATCTCCTTTGATCGATACATTGCAATGTCCGCATGTTTTAGGAGCAGCGAGGGGGTGTCAGAACTACTGGAAAAGCTGGCGACGCCAATGCTAGTCGTTATGGTAAGCTCGACTCCCTCAACCTCAAACGGGTCGGAAAATACGGACAATATTCTCTGGGTGAGGCTTCGAAGGCCGGATGGCATATCCACATTGTGGACTAGAATTGCAAATTCATCTCCACCTAACCTGCACAAAATATCTCCGTCCCTTATGGGGCCCGATAACCGATTAGCCACCTCTCGGAGCAATTGATCTCCAGCCGCATGCCCCAGTGTATCGTTTACATTTTTAAAGTTATCAAGATCTAGCATTAGTAATGCGATGCCATTATTGGTCCGTTTTGCCTGTGAGATAGATTGGTTGAGACTTCTTTCAAAGACGTATCGGTTAGCTAATCCAGTTAAACCGTCTTTCTCAGCTAAATCGCGTAATTTCTCGCGGCTTACGTGGAGCTCCTGCTCGATCCTCTTTCGTTGTTTCGAATGTAATATTGCACGGATCAATCGAGAGGCAGTGACTTCGTTTTTCAGAATAAAATCTTGTGCGCCTTCTTCAAAACATTGAAGAGCAAGCTTTTCTTCCTCAGAATTACTGAGCATTACGACGGCTGAGCTGGTCTTATTTGATTTGTTGAAAAGCCGAAGAACGTCTAATCCACTCATTGTTGGTAGATGATAGTCGAGAAGAATAATATCGAAGGATTTTTCGAGTAAAAGTTGAATACCCTCTTCAGCTGAAGTGGCTTCAATAATATCCATTGAGTGTCCTGATCGTCTCAGCACTCTTTTGGTGTTTTGTCTATCAATGGCATCATCGTCAATCAAAAGTAGATTCAAAACTGCAATACCCTTTTTATATGTGCTACTTATCCAATTTATATGCTGAATAAGCTAATAAAAGATTACATTTTATGGGTAGGGCCTATGCCGTATGGGGAGTGCGGGCTTATGGTTGCATGCGTGCATTTCAGCCATTACTAAGTGAACATATGTTGTGTTGTCGTGAGAGCAAATAAATTCATAAACATTGAGAGCTTGATCAATTGATATTTGTCGGCTTTAAATCAGGCAGATCAAGGCGATCACTGCGAAGAGAACTTTTGTTGGAGAAAGAACATATTTGTAGTTTTAAGAAGAAACCGGCGCTATACCAAGCTTCTTCTTAGCTAACAGGGCTTGGTCTTAAAACTCAAACGTGTAGGCAGCTAGAATGCCCAGTACATTGGAATCAACGTCGCCTTCTTCTACAAAACGATAGCCTGCGGCAATGCCAAGACCAAAATCGAATTCATATCCAATTGTGGCGTCTACGATATAGTCATCAGAATCCCCGCCGACACTTTCAATGTCGCGGCGCTGGTAGCTACTTGTCGCGGTCCAGTTTCCATATCCAAGAGTTAGACCTGCTGTGGCGTAGAGGGAATTATCACCTTCAATACCAGCGGCGTCGTCAAGATAGGCCACTTCAAATAACGGTGTGAGAGTTGTCTCGTCAGTCAGTGGAATTTCATATTCTGCGCCTATGGCATAACCTAGCTGGTTTGTGGTTCCATCGTCTCCCTCGGCTGCAGATGAGAAGCCGACATGATAGCGGAGGCCGTCTAGTTCCGCGAAGTTACCGTCCATGGCAACTGCAAAAGACTCAAAGCTTTCAGTGTTGGCGGCGCCGCCATCAGATTTGTCGATAGGGCCTCTGCTTGTGCCAGCAGAGTCACTTAGAAATGTAGTGTCTAGAAAAAAAGTACTGGCGGAAACTGTATGGCGGCCGGCTGCGTTGAATGAGAGGCTAGCGCCCACACCCAGCATTTCAGCCAGTTCATAGTCTTCGCTTAAATTACCCCAAGAGAGGCCAGGTGTGGCATCCCATGCAATACCGAAATTTGCAGAAAATTTACCGGCATAAACAGAAAAATCATCTGTATCATAATTGAGTGTTAGGACTCCGACATATGCGCCTAGATCTTCAAACGCGCGATCGTCGCTGGCGTCTTCTACAGGCTCTAAGGTTGCTTCTAAGTTTAGAGTGAATTCTGGGGTGAAGCCAACAGTTGTTGCCAGATTTACCATTGGATAAAGATCGTTGATTTCTGCCGTTGGATCGTCAGAGTTATGCGTCCAATCATTTTGAACTTCGATTGAAATCTCGCCAGATATAGTCGGATAGGAACCCATTTCCGCATTTGCAGTTGTCCCAAATGCAATAAGAGGGAGGGCGAAGAGTGCAATTTTTTTCATTCTAATACTTCCGGTTATTCAGCCAAAAAGTATGGCCAGACAAATTCTGAAAATAGTAGTAATAAGAATCATTCTTAATTGCAAGTGAGAAATTTTCCATTAGAAAAATGAAAATTTGGTGTGGTTATTGTGCCAAAGGAAAAGGTTTGTTTGGAACCTGAGGGAGGAAAAATGAAATTGCGCTAGCCACAAGGAGAAAGGCACCAGAAATAATTAGACACGCGATCAATCCATAAAGTTGAAACACCCAGCCGGACAAAATAGTTCCCAGCAGGCGACCCATTGCGTTTGCCATATAATAAAACCCAACATCAAGAGATACACTGTCTTTTTTTGCGTAAGAGACAATTAGGTAGCTATGCAGAGAAGAGTTGATGGCAAAGAAAAACCCAAAGAGTGAGAGACCGATGATTAAGCTGGTTTCAACTTGAAAATCTATATAGAGAGCGAAAGCAATCAGAAAGGGGGAAATACTGAGACTTAAAACCCAACTAAAAGCACTTTTCCCATCTGGCTGAGATCCGTCATGACGGCGTGTCAAGTAAGGGGCTAGGGTTTGTGTAAATCCATATGCAATGATCCAGAAGGCGAGAAAACTGCCAACCGACCAGTGATCCCAATTGAGGTTGGACGATAAATAGACAGGAAGTGCGACGACAAACCACACATCTCGGGCACCAAATAGGAACATGCGAGCCGCGGATAGTTTGTTGATAGCAGCGCTTTTTGAAAAAATATCGCTGAATTTGAGTTTGCCTTTAACTTGTCCTAATCTCGTGTTCAAAAAAAGAAGGCTGGTTAAAAATACGAGGAGAAGCATACCGATCATAACGCTTAATGTGCTGGTGAAACCAAATACGTTGAGGAGAAGTCCCCCTAGGAAAAAACCGACACCCTTCAATGCATTCTTCGATCCTGTCAGCAGTGCAACAAGTTTGTAGAGTTTATCTTCGGCTGAGGAAACAACCATAAATTTCACGGCGCTTTTTGCACTCATCTTGTTAAGGTCTTTTGCTATCCCAGAGAAAGCCTGCGCTATCATCACCCAGGTAACAGTTAGATAGGTCGGTGGTACTAAAAGCATGCTTAGTGCGAGTATCTGCAGGGCCAGTCCAATATTCATGGTGCGGTTTAACCCAAATCGGGCACCAATCCAGCCGCCAATCAAGTTTGTAATAACGCCAAAAAATTCGTAGAAAACGAAAAGCAGCGCAATTGAAAGTGGGCTGTAGCCCAGATCATGAAAATGCAGAACCACCAGCATTCTGAGGGCACCGTCTGTCAAAGTGAACGCCCAATAGTTACCAGTGATGATCAGATATTGTCCTAAACCTGAGTTACGTGCCTTAGAGGTCATTTATTATTCCTGTCAATGTTCCCAATCATTTTAGCGATCTCCATGGTGCGGTTTACATAGCCCCACTCATTGTCATACCAAGCATAAATTTTAACTTGGGTATGATTGACCACCAATGTCGAGGGTGCGTCGATAATACAGGATCTGGGATCGGTTTTATAATCTGCAGATACAAGCGGCCGTGTCTCATACCCCATTACATTTTTTAATATCGTGGTTGATGCCTCTAAAAGGAGCTGGTTCACTTCCTCTGCGCTGGTGGCGCGGGAGACTTCGAAAACGCAGTCAGTAAGCGATGCATTGGCAAGAGGCACGCGGATAGCATGGCCGTTTAATTTTCCCTTTAGTTCGGGGAAAATATGTGTGATTGCTGTCGCTGATCCAGTGGTTGTTGGAATAAGGCTTTCTCCGCAGGCTCTTGCTCGGCGGAGGTCTGTATGGGCTGTGTCTATAATCGTTTGCGTGTTGGTGATGTCATGGATGGTGGTCATTGATCCATGCTTTATCCCTAGGTTCTCGTGGATTACTTTTACAACAGGGGCTAGGCAATTGGTTGTGCAGGACGCGGCGGTTACAATCGGGTGGTTTTCCGGATCATATAGATCCTCGTTCACACCCATAACAATATTGAGGATGCCTGGCTCTTTTACAGGGGCGGTAACAATGACACGTTTCACCCCTTGGTCGAGGTAGGTTTGCAATAATTTTTTTGTTTTCATTTTACCTGAAGCTTCAATAACAATATCGCACTCTGACCAGTCCGTATCGCCTATGCGTGTGTTTCTCGTAAAAGAAATTGGCTGATCTGCGATCTGTATTTGGGATGCTTTTTGCCGGGCTTCGTATTGCCAGCGGCCGTGGATACTATCGAAATTGAGCAGGTGGGCGAAAGTCGCCGCATCGCCAGCAGGATCATTAATTTGCACGAATTGAATTTCAGGCCAGTCCCAAGCAGCTCTAAGCGCTAATCTTCCCATGCGGCCAAAACCGTTTATGCCAACTCTAAGTGTCATCTGTGTCTCTCTCTGTGGTGTTGAATAGATGTTGGGATCGTTTGCAAAGGGCAACCAACGATAGCATTACAGGCACTTCAACCAATACACCAACAACTGTTGCCAGGGCTGCGCCTGAATGCAGGCCAAAAAGCGAAATCGCCACGGCAACCGCGAGTTCGAAAAAATTTGATGTACCGATTAAACATGCGGGCGCCGCGATGTTATAAGGGAGTTTCAGAAGTCGGGCTCCGGCAAAGGCTATAAAAAAAATGCCGTAGCTTTGAATGATGAGTGGGACAGCAATCAATCCAATGGTTTCGGGGCTTGCCAGAATAGTTTGAGCTTGTAGTCCAAAAAGTAGAAAAACGGTCAGCAAAAGGCCAACAACGGATAATGGTTTAAGCCGGGTTAGGAAATGATTGAGGTCGTTAGAATTTTTATTGGCAAAGAATTTCTTTCGCGTTGCTAGGCCGGCCACAAGCGGAAATAGAACATAGAGGATCACAGATATAATAAGTGTATCCCAAGGGACGTGAATGTCGGTCACTCCCAACAAAAATGCAGCGATCGGGGCGAATGCAAAAACCATTATGACATCGTTGATGGAGACTTGTAGTAAAGTGTAGTTTGGGTCTCCTTTGGTTAGATGGCTCCAGACAAACACCATGGCAGTGCAGGGGGCGACACCCAGCAATATCATCCCCGCAATATATTCGGTGGCCGTATCAGCCGGCACCCAGTTCGAAAAAAAGACCCGAAAAAACAACCAGCCCAAAACGGCCATAGAGAAGGGTTTGATCAGCCAGTTTATAACTAAAGTAAGAATGATCCCTTTGGGTCGTTTGCCAAGATCCTTAAATGTGGAGAGATCTACTTGTATCATCATCGGATAAATCATTACCCAGATGAGGAGAGCAATGGGAAGATTAATATGTGCCCATTCCAATGATGCAGCAAAATTGAATAGGGTTGGAATTTGACTACCCAGAAACAGACCGCCGAGCATTGCCAGTCCTACCCAAATTGAAAGATATTTTTCGAATATTCCCACTGACCCGCTACCGCTTTGTTATTTATAATGTGCAAATTATTACCTGAATGTTCTCACTACATACAGTCACATATAGGGATAACGTTACACAAAAATTACTTACGCGGGTTTTGATTTCTGTCATTGAAGAATTATCTAGAGTCATGGAAGCTAAAATAATCTGCCATTATCAACCTCATTCAGGGAGCACAGAATGTTAGATTTGCATAAAACCAAAGAAGACTTGGCCGCACGTATGGATAGCTTGGAAGTTCGCGCGAAGGAAATGAACGAGTCGTTGAGAAGCGAGCATAGTCAGAATTTTTCAGAACAAGCTCATGAACGTGAAGATGATGAGGTTCTTGAACGACTGGAAGCGGAAGCCAAAGCGGAAATAATTGCCATAAAGGCGGCTCTTTCTCGCATAGAAGACGGGCATTACGGTACCTGTTCAAAATGTGGTGAAGAAATTCAAGAAAAGCGGTTGCAAATACTCCCCTTTACAAGCCACTGTATCGATTGTGCGCAATAAATAGTCAAAAAGATGGACGTTATGAAAACAGGTGGTGAGTTAATTGTCGAATGCCTTGAAGCGCAAGGTGTTGATAGAGTTTTTTGCGTGCCGGGGGAAAGTTATCTGGCGGTGTTGGATGCCTTGCATGACAGTCCTATTGATACGGTTGTTGCTCGCCAAGAAGGCGGGGCGGCAATGATGGCGGAGGCTGACGGCAAAATGCTTGGCCGACCCGGCATTTGTTTCGTGACCCGAGGCCCTGGCGCAACTAATGCGGCGGCGGGTGTTCATGTCGCCAAACAAGATTCTACTCCCATGATTTTATTCGTCGGGCAAATCGGTCGGCGCATGCGTGGACGAGAAGCGTTCCAAGAAGTCGATTACCGTCAAACTTTTGGGGATTTGGCGAAATGGGTTGAAGAAATCGACCATGTTGATCGCATTCCAGAGGTTATTTCTCACGCATACCATGTGGCCATGAGTGGCCGTCCAGGACCAGTTGTTTTGGCATTGCCAGAAGATATGCTGACAGAAAAATGTGACGTAGATGTTGGATCTTTCGTTGAGGTGGCAGAACCTGCGCCCACACTAGGCTCCATTAAGAAACTCAAAGGCATGCTAGGCGCTGCAGAGAAGCCTTTTCTTGTGCTGGGTGGAAGTCGTTGGACTGAAGCTGCTGTAAAGGATGTTCAGAAATTTGCAGAGGATTGGGGCTTGCCTGTCGGTTGTTCGTTTCGCCGCCAACAGCTTTTTGATCATTTGCATCCAAATTATGCTGGAGACATAGGGCTTGGTATAAATCCGTCTTTGAAGGACGCGCTTAGTGAAAGCGACCTAGTGATATTGTTGGGGGCTCGTTTTTCGGAAAACCCAAGCCAGAGTTTTTCTCTTTTCGATATTCCAACTCCTAAACAAAAACTGGTTCATATTCATTCTGGTGCGGAGGAACTTGGCCGAATTTATAACCCTGACCTTGCCATAAATGCATCGCCGGGGGCGTTTCTTGAGTTGATGCAAACGGTTACGCCATCTGATCAAAAGGATTATGCAACAGAGGCCCATAGTGGCTACCGAGCCTGGACTGATGCCTTGCCGCAAACGCCCGGTGATGTGCAAATGGGAATGGTGATGCAGCATCTGCGCGAAAAGCTGGCAGATGATGCGATCATGACCAATGGCGCTGGAAACTATGCCATATGGCTTCACCGGTTTTGGCGGTTCAGAAAATTTGGAACGCAGTTGGCCCCCACATCCGGCTCAATGGGATACGGCTTGCCTGCGGCTGTGGCAGGGAAACTCAGGAATCCTGATAAACAAGTCGTCTGTTTCGCAGGCGACGGATGTTTTCAAATGACCTTGCAAGAATTCGGAACGGCAGTTCAATGCGGTGCAAATATAATTGTTTTACTGATCGATAATGGCGTTTACGGCACCATCCGGATGCATCAGGAACGCGAATATCCGGCCAGAATTTCAGGTACCGATTTGAAAAATCCAGATTTTGCGATGATCGCGAAAGCCTACGGCGGACATGCGGAAACTGTTTCTCAAAGTGAAGACTTTGAAGGTGCTTTTGCAAGAGCCCAAGCGAGCGGAAAACCGTCTCTTATTCATATTCTGACAGATCCTGAAGCAAGTACACCAACGGTGACCCTTACTCAATTACGCGACAGTTAGGCCCGTATGTAGGCTCGCGGACTCTCTAGATGCGTTGTTTTTCAGCGCATCGGAGTAAAGTTTGACTTGATGAAGGTAATTGTCTAACGTTAGTTAGAATAATTTGGAAGGCGAACCTTTGACATCTGAACAAGCTACAGGAAAACGCAGAGCTGCGTCAGAAACCCGGCAGAGCATTCTGGATGCGGCTGCGCATATGTTTCGAGAGGCAGGATATGCCGCTGTTTCATTGCGCGGGATTGCCGAGGCAGCGCATATGAAGGCAGGCAGCGTGTATTATCACTTCAAAAGCAAAGAAGAAATTGTACTTGAGGTGCTTAACCTGGGAATTGAACGGGTGCATGAGGCTGTGCAATTGTCTTATGAAGAAGTTGCAGCAAACGGATCAGCTACACAGATTTTAGCGGTATGTGTGAAGGCACATTTGAATACTCTTCTCGCGCATTCTGACTACACATCTGCCAACGTTCGTATTCACGGGCAAGTTCCAGAAAACGTTCAACTTGAAGCCCGCGTTGTTCGACGAAAGTACGAAAATTTGTGGGATGACATCCTGCAGTCTATGGCGTCACGGGGCGGGCTGAACGATGCCGTAGATTTGAAAGTGTTTCGATTGATGTTAATCGGCTCGTTGAATGCAACATTGGAATGGTTTGACCCGGCACATGGTGACGTGACAGAGCTTGCAGACGGATACCTTGAGATTTTAACGAACGGATTAATGGAATAAAATAATGGTAGCAATCGAGACAAAACTTGATGCGCGTTCGGATCAATTTCTGAAAAATAAACAGCATTATGATGGTTTGTTGGATGTGTGGAAAGAACGCATGAAAACCGCCACATCAAGCGGACGCCCAGTATTAATTGAGCGCCATCATGCGCGTGGTAAGATATTGGTTCGCGATCGCATTGACCGGTTGTTGGATACTGGCTCTGCCTTTCTTGAGCTTTCTCCTATGGCGGCATGGGGGCAATATGGCGGGGAATTGTCGTCGGCAGGCATTGTTACAGGTATCGGCCTGATTGCAGGGACGCCTTGCATCATTATTGCCAATGACGCCACGGTAAAGGGCGGAGCATTCTTTCATGAAACTGTAAAAAAGCATATCCGTGCCCAAGAGATTGCAAGTGCCCATCGTCTCCCTTGTATTTATCTTGTGGATTGTGGCGGTGCCTATTTGCCGGAACAAGATCGCGTATTCCCAGACCGGGATCACTTTGGAAATACCTTTTACCGTCAATGTCAGTTGTCTGCCGCCGGTATTCCGCAAATATCTGTTGTGTTTGGCGGATGTACGGCGGGCGGCGCGTATATTCCGGCATTATCTGATCAAGTTATAATGGTTGCTGAAAACGCTCGCATTCATTTGGGCGGACCATCCATTGTGAAGGTCGCCATTAACGAAGACGTCGACGGGGAAACTCTTGGCGGCGCGCGCATGCACACGAAAGTCTCTGGTGTAAGCGATCATCTTGCAGCCAATGAAGATGAAGCCCTTGCCCGGCTTCGGGACATAGCTGCAAACCTAAATATGGAACGATTGCCAGCCTTTAATATTAATGAGTTCGAAGAGCCGTTGTATTCCCCTGAAGAAATCACTGGGGTTATCAGCCACGACCGGAAAATCCCATATGATGTTCGCGAGGTTATTGCTCGCCTCATTGATGGCAGCGATTTTCAAGAGTTCAAACCAGAATGGGGAGAGAGTCTCGTTTGCGGATTTGCTGAAATTCAAGGGCAACCTGTTGGCATTTTGGGAAATAACGGAGCGTTATTTTCAGAGTCGGCCTTAAAAGGGGCTCACTTCATTCAGTTGTGTGATCAGCGCAATATCCCGCTCTTATTTCTGCACAATATCACCGGTTTTATGGTGGGTACGGATGCGGAACGCGGCGGCATTGCAAAAAATAGCGCGAAAATGGTTTATGCAATGTCAACGGCGCGGGTTCCAAGACTATCGATTGTTATTGGCGGATCCTACGGCGCGGGTAATTACGGCATGTGTGGCCGGGGTTTCAGGCCAGATTTTCTGTTTGCTTGGCCAAGTGCTGAAGTTGCGACAATGTCTGCTGATATAGCATCCAACGTGATGTTGGAACTTCGTAGAGGAAAACATGATGGCGGGGAGGCCGCGAGTGAAGAGCTAGACAAAATCGAAAATGAGGTTCGAGCCCAATACGGCGAACAAAGTGATCCCTATTATGCAACGTCCAGATTGTGGGATGACGGCATCATTGCCCCAAATCAAACCCGCGATGTGCTGGGGCTATGCCTATCCATTGTGAGGTCAACGCCTCAGGCTGAGAAATTCTCGCCCGTGTATAGAATGTGAGGGCAGAAAATTGACCGAAAATTTGAAAATTAATATGGAAGTCAGGAAAACAGGAATGGCGTTTGATACCGTCCTCATTGCCAATCGCGGTGAAATTGCGCTGCGAATTATTAGGGCCTGCAACAGTCTAGATTTAAAAAGTGTCGCGGTATTCTCTGATGCCGATAAGTCTGCCCCTTACGTCGGTGCTGCCGATAAAGCCGTTCATATAGGTGCGTCGGAAGCGGCTAATAGTTACCTCAATATGGGAAAAATAATTGAAGCCGCAAAATCTTCTGGCGCTGGAGCAATTCACCCCGGATATGGTTTTTTGGCAGAAAACGCAGAATTTGCGAAACTCTGTGCTGAAAATGGTTTGGTATTTATTGGGCCTAGTGCTGATCTCATTGAAAAAATGGGCTCAAAAATAGAGGCCAAATCCGTTGCGATCGAAACGGGTGTGCCGGTCGTTCCGGGGTACCATTCGGCAGATCAGAGTGCAGATGTTTTAACGCAAGCGGCCAAAGATGTTGGCGTACCGTTGATGATCAAGGCCAGTGCGGGCGGCGGTGGCCGCGGAATGCGTTTGGTAACAGATTTAGCTGATTTCTCAAACGAGCTGAATTTGGCCCAAAAAGAAGCAAAGGCAGCATTTGGCGACCCTGCGGTTTTGCTTGAAAGATATGTGGAAAACGCCCGTCATATTGAAGTGCAGATTTTAGGCGATCAACACGGAAATGTAGTGCATTTGTTTGAACGGGATTGTTCTATCCAGCGTAATCATCAAAAGGTTATTGAGGAAGCACCTGCGCCAAATCTACCTGAAAAGATACGATCTGGAATATTGACCGCTGCAGTGAATTTAGCGCGGCATGTATCCTACGATAGCGCTGGAACGGTTGAGTTTATATATGATGTGAAACGAGAAGAGTTTTATTTTCTGGAGATGAATACGCGCCTGCAGGTGGAGCATCCAGTGACAGAAGAAATCACTGGTATCGATCTTGTCCAATGGCAAATTGCGATTGCGCAAGGGGAGGGTCTAACTCTTGCCCAAAGTGATATCCAGTGCACAGGTTGGGCTATTGAGGCTCGCTTGGCCGCAGAAGATCCCGAGAAAGGATATCTTCCGCAAACGGGGCAGATTATCTGTTATGAAGAGCCAGATTTTGAAAATATTCGAATTGACAGTGGAATCCAGAACAGCAGCATCGTCTCCCATTACTATGACAGCATGCTTGCGAAAGTTATCGCCAAAGGCGGTAGCCGATCCGCCGCAATTCGAAAACTAATAAAAGCACTCGGGGCCTATCAAGTGACAGGCGTCGGAACTAACAAATCTTTCATTAAAGATGTATTAGACTTGCCTGAATTTACAGAGGGAAATCATCATACATCTACTTTGAAAATAGCTTTTTCAGGTCACTGGAAAGCACCAAAACCATCGGCGATTAGCCTATCTTTAGCCGTGTTGGCAGGACATTTGAATATGCTGGCGACAGGGGCATCTGGACCTTGGAGACGAATGGGAAGCTGGCGCCTGACGGCGGCCTTAGATCGTCCGGTAAGCGCGTACTACGTTATCAGATCCGCAGATGGTGAAAATCAAGATGTGGAGCTTCAAAGTTGTAAAGGCTGTTATTCGGTTTTATTGGATGGGGAACTTGCTGCCTCCTTTGAAAAGGCGCGGTTAGACGGCTCGTCTATTTCTTATGAAAACGGTGGCATTGCGACCAAAGCAAAAACACATATAAACGGCTCAACAGTTTCGGTGTTTGATGACAATGGTGATGTTCAAATCCAACTGCTCAAAATCGAAGATGTTTATCTCTCTGAAAAACATTCTGAAACTGATGGTGGAAATCAAGTTTTCGCTCCCATGCCGGGATTGATCGCAGATGTACTTGTTCACAAAAATCAGATCGTGAAAAAAGGCGAGGCAGTCATTGTTTTGGAAGCGATGAAACTTCTGCAGAAACTCGAAGCCCCTGTGTCAGGTGTGGTGTCCGACGTTCACTTCCAGCCCGGTGATACACCAGAAAAAGGCGCGTTGTTGCTGACAATCGATCCTGAAACTAAAAACTCGTAAATAGGAAAATAAGAATGACAAAGAGTATTTATTTTAGTGAAGAACATGACATGTTGCGCGCACAAGTACGCCGATTTGTGAACGAGAAGGTTTTACCGTACGGCGAGAAGTGGGAGCAGGACGGAATGACCCCGCGGGAGGTTATCCGTGAAATGGGTGAGCTTGGATTCCTCGGCATTCAGTATGAGGAAGAGTATGGCGGCACCAATCTCGATGTTCTTGGAACTGTGGTTTACGCTGAAGAGCTGGGCTATTCCTCCTTTGGTGGTTTCGCGATCACATCATTGGTGCATACCGACATGGCATCCCCGCATCTTGCGAACGCAGGAACACCGACACAAAAAGCCAAATATATGCCTGACATCATCGCCGGTAATAAAATCACCGCAGTAGCCGTAACAGAACCTGACGCTGGATCAGACGTCGCCGGAATGAAATCGCGCGCCGTCAAAGATGGATCGGATTGGGTGCTAAACGGCACCAAAATGTTCATTACCAATGGTGTTCATGCTGATATTTATTTCGTGGCGGTAAAAACGGATCCGGAAGCGAAGGGATCTCGCGGCGTAACCATATTCATTGTTGAAAAAGGAACAGAGGGTTTTTCTGTCGGGCGATCCCTTGATAAAATGGGATGGCGGTCATCAGATACGGCTGAGCTTGTGTTCGATAATGTGCGTGTGCCGGAGGAAAATATTCTTGGAGGCGTGAACAAAGGTTTCTACGCGATTATGAAAAACTTCCAAAATGAAAGGATTGTTTTAGGGGCACAAGCATTGGGTGAATCCCAAAAAGCGCTGGATCTGACTTTTGAATATGTGAAGCAGCGGAAAGCCTTTGGTGGAACGCTATGGGATAAGCAGGTCATTCGCCAACGCCTTTCCAAACGCCAATCCGAAGTGGCCGCCGGTCAGCAGCTTTTGTATCACTGCGCATGGTTGGAGGCCTCTGGCGAGGAGTGCGTAAAAGAGGTCTCAATGGTCAAAGCCTATTGCGGAGAACTCGTTAATAAGGTGATGTATGATTGCCAGCAATTCCACGGCGGCTTCGGATATATGAAAGAGGCACCAATCGAGCGTATGGTTCGGGATGCTCGCGTGCAGTCTATTGGCGGCGGTGCGACAGAAGTTATGTTGGAAGAGATCGCTAAACGATCATAGATTGCGTTATTGCTAATGCATATCTAAAAGGGGGATACTCTTCCAATTGACGAATGCCACGAAAATTGAATTTAAATCTGGACAATTGGCAAGGACGGTCTGTAAAACCGCGACACTCTTAGGTTAAGAACAGTATCAATTCCCTTAGGAAGTTTAGTCATGAATACAAAAGATATCGTCTATATCGCCTTGTTCGCAGCTCTAATGGCTGTGCTTGGTGTTTTCCCGCCCATCACTATCCCTTCACTTGGCGTTCCGATCACGGCACAGTCCATGGGCGTGATGTTAGCGGGCGGCATTTTAGGTGCTAAACGCGGTGCCCTTTCGATGATTTTGTTTTTAGTCTTGGTCGCAGCAGGCCTTCCGTTGCTTGCAGGTGGACGCGGCGGAATGGGCGTATTTTCGGGCGCATCAGCAGGCTTCATTTACGGCTGGATCGTTGCAGCATATGTTGTCGGCATGATCGTTGAGAGAAGCTGGGGAAAACTGAACATGGTAACCGCAGCAGGCGCCTGTATTCTTGGTGGCATTGTTGTTGTGTATGCTATGGGTGTCCCATGGCTTTCAGTAACAGCCTCAATTCCGTTCATGAAGGCATTTATGGGCTCAATGGCCTATGTCCCGGGCGACTTGGTCAAAGTTGTGGTCGCTACCGGTGTTATTTTGACAGTTAAGCGCTCTTACCCGCTTATTTCAGCAAAAGCGTAGCCAATCTTCCTGAAAGGGCGACATGATTAGATTAGAGTCTGTAAATGTCGCCTTTGATGGGCGCGTTGTTCTTGAGAATGTGACTGTTCAGTTGCAGGAACAGCGTATCGGTATAATTGGTCTGAACGGGTCTGGCAAAAGCACCTTCGTGCGGTTGCTGAACGGTCTTCAACTTCCCGATAAAGGGACCGTTTATGTTGATGATCTTGATAGCCAGCAGGAGGGACGGAAGATCCGTCGTCGCGTCGGCTTTGTTTTTCAAAACCCCGACAATCAAATCGTCTACCCTACCGTTCGAGAAGATATGTCTTTCGGTTTGAAAAATTTGCGGTTTCCAAAAGAAGACATTGAACAGCGCATTGAAAAAGCATTAATCGCCTATGGTATAGAACATCTTGCAGATCGTCTGACCCATCAATTAAGCGGCGGCGAAAAGCAGCTCGTTGCTCTGGTCGGTGTCTTGATCATGCAGCCAGAATATATAGTTCTGGATGAGCCAACCAC
>Ga0209826_1000957_pt1 | contig 20655 bp, 16 predicted proteins | sample GOMGulsemesocosm_5_FD_184637 | JGI IMG/M metagenome (GOLD analysis project Ga0209826, IMG submission 184637) | Methane-oxidizing microbial communities from mesocosms in the Gulf of Mexico - GOM15C Gulf of Mexico (SPAdes) (version 2) | ecosystem: Environmental > Aquatic > Marine > Cold seeps... | reverse complement strand
GGAGAGCTACTGGCCAATAAATAAGGCAGGGTTCGGCTTATTCCGGTTAACAAGGACCTAGATATCATCCCACTCAGGTCCCCGTTCAAAATATACTCATATTTTCTGCACCTGTAATTGCGTATTTTTTTTAGGTAACTCAATTAATGCCTGTCGTCTGTAACGTTTCAGTAGACGCTTATCTCCGATCAACGGCTGCTGCTGCTGCTGATTAAGTAGCAGGGCAATTGCAATCAAATGCCAGGGAAGATCAAAATAAGACAAGCTTAAAAAAGCGCCTCCACTCATATAGGCAATCAAACTTATCTGAATCATTTTTGCCAACTGTAGCGATTCACGGGCATTAGCGTAATTTCTGGCTTGATTAATTTTTATAACTCCAGCTAGATTGCGCCAGGTTAACCACAATATGAGCACAAACAGCAACAGGCCGGGCCACCCATGATCGGCTAGTACACTGAAGAAAATACTGTGAGCAGCATGGACATCTAGTGGTTCGGGCGCATAGATAGCAAAGGTATTAAGTGACCAGGAATTCATGCCGGCGCCACTGAGCCTGTCATTGGCAACATTAACGCTGTAATGCCAAGCGTTGATACGCCCCATGGCCGACGCATCCTGCTCATAGTGTTGAATCGATTCCATGCGCACATGCCAGGACTCAGGCATAAATTGCCAAGCCAACAGAGCAAACAACACAATGCCAAGGCCGCTCAGCAACTTTGCAGGGGTCTTGAGCCAAAAGAAGCCTGCCACTGCAATAATTGCCAATAAAGCACCCCGCGACTGTGAACCCAGAACAGACGTCAAGCTCAGCAGCATGGCGATGACTAGCCCATATTTGATCCAACGCCTGTGGCTGCTTTGCCACAGGAAAAACATCAGCGGCACAATCATAAGGGTTGCTAATGCCAGGCCGTTGTTCTCCTCAATGAAACTCTCCGGCGGGCCCCAGACACGATAACTACCACCACTCAGTAGCGTAAATAATCCACCTTTTGTACTGAAGAAGCCTATCGATAACACAATCACCCAGATCAGCTGGCGCATACGCTCGCGACTGTTTATTAGTAATATGGTTAGAAATGTTACCAGTTGAATTTTTAACACCTTGATAAACTCAAAACGAGCCGATTCTGGAATCAAGGAAAACACAGTTGACACCAACATCCAGACAATAAACAACCCCCATACCCAGAGCAGAACATCACGGGGCATTGATTGCTTCTCTTTGCTAAAGAATATGCTCAGTAGCAGTGTTATCGCCACTATCTGCGCAAAGGGCATATCATAAGCAAAACCCCAGGCCAGCCGATGAGGATTCATATAACTAAGCCAAGACCACACCAGTACCCCGATATAAGGGCGCATTAAAATAATCGGCAAACTGCCAAATACCAAACAGGTAATCAACAGGTCGCGCATGTCAGTTTTTCTCCATCGCGCTATTGATGGCGGGGGATTCTATGAGATCACCATAGAGTTTCACTAATCCCTCAACGGTCGGTTTCCAAGAAAAGCCTTCCGCGTAATGTCTGGTCGCCTTGCGATCAGGCTGGCTTTCCAGCAAGCGGGTAATGCCCTGAGCCAACCCCTCGGGACTTCTCTCCTTCACCAGTACACCAGCACTTCGATGACAGACCACCTCAGGGGTCCCCCAGATATCAACAGCAACAACGGGGGTCCCACACCCCATAGCTTCCAACAAAACATTAGCCCAACCTTCGCGACTCGAAGCCAGTACCAGTACATCAGCCGCTGAGTAAAGCTCGGCCAGCTCGCCCTGCTGTAACACACCAACAAACTTCACTCGCTCAACAAAATTTAAGCGTGCAACCTTCTCTTCTAGCGTTCGCCGGAGCACGCCATCCCCCGCTATAATCAAGTTGACATTCGGCAACGCCAGCAATGCTTCAATAACAAGTCCATGCCCCTTGCGCTCAACCAGATGCCCCACACTCAACAACGTCACCCCATTCACCCTCCATTTATTACGCATAACGTCATAGTCTTTGGGTTTAAAGAGTTCTAGATCAACACCATTGCGAAAAACGTGAATATTTTCCGGTTCCGCGCCCATGTCAATCATTCGCCGCGCCAGTGCTTGGCAGACCGTGACAGAAGCCGTAGCGCGACGCGCGGCCCAGAGGATCATCTTTCGAGGTAAATAAGCTTCGGGAATTAAATTTATATCCGACCCCCGCGCGGTAATCACTATGGGTCTATTTAACAGCTTCGCCAAGATAGCCACCGCAACACCATCCGGATAATAATAATGAGCATCAACCAAGTCATATGTATAACCATGCTTACGTACCTTGAACAATGCTAGCAAGATAGACAGAGCCATAAAAATAGGCGTCAGTAACATTCCCAGCTTGGGTATCACTAGGTATCTCGGGTGATAGACCGTAACACCTTGTAATCGCTCACAGGCGGGTACATCGATATAACGTTTATACTGGGAAAACGGGCGAAGACTGGTCAGCCCCCTAAGCAAACTAGGAAACCAGGGAACGGGGGCGATGACCTGCGCTTGCACCTGTCCACTGGCGAGTAGATTTTGCAGACGAGTTTCAACAAAAATCCCATATTGAAGATCTTCGCTATTAGGGTAAAGACTGCTGATCAGCAGAAGTCTAATCATAGCTAAGCCTGGTCCAAAGCCGTGTAGATAGGTTTATATCCGCTGACGCTGCTGCTCCAATTCCTCTCTCGCTCAACATACTCTCGCGCCTGTCGGCAATAGCTCGCCCGAGCATCAGGGTGATGTAAAATATCCAATACAACGCGCATAAAGTCCTGTTGATCACCGGCGTGAAATAAGCGCCCGGTAATGCCATCCTCAATCAACTCCCTGTGTCCTCCCACATCTGATGCCATTACCATCACCTCTTTGGCCATGGCTTCGAGCGGTTTTAACGGTGTTACCAAATTTGTTAGGCGCATCGCCAGCCGAGGGTAGACCAGCAGGTCGATCAAGTTGTAATAATGAGCGATATCATCGTGAGCCAAGCGCCCTAACATGATGACCTCATGGCATAATCCCAATTCGGCCACTTTCTTTTTGATCATGTCTTCTCGCGGGCCGCCACCAATTAGCAGCAGTCGCACCCGAGGCTCTGCTTTAACGAGTTCAGCTAGGGCTTCGATCAAAAATTCAATGCCCTCATAGGCATAAAATGACCCAATAAACCCCAACACGTATTTATCTTTCAAACCAAGCTGCTCCCTCAAAATTCGTACATCCTTCTCGGTTTTATTAACCTGCCCTTCTTCAGGCACGCCAAGGTCAGTCGGGCGGAACTGTTCAGCATCCACCGCATTGGGAATCACGCTTACCTTCTCAGCGCTAATGCCCCGCGAGATGATCTCTTGGCGTAAACCGTCACAAATCGTCGTGACCGCATCGGCGTGCTTAAAAACAAAACTCTCCAACCATCGAGTGACGCGATAACGCAACCCCTCTGGCTTGCAACTGCCATGATCGACGGCGGCGTCCTCCCAAAAAGCTCGGCACTCATAGACAACAGGCAGTCCTAGGTGGCGCCCAGCCCAGAGAGCCGCCAAACCATTGAGTGACGGCGAGTGGGCGTGAATGATATCGGGGGCCACCGCTTCGGCGACCTCAACAATACGTCGCCGTAAACCGATAACAATCATTAATTGATTGATAATGGGTAGTCTGGCCCATGCGCGACAACTGCCCCGAGTCCGGAAAAAACGCAGGCCACTGACTTCTTCGACACCTGCCTCGACATCTTCTCCGACACGGTTCTTGGCAGCTTGCTCTTGGTTCTCTTCTTCGATCTGTTCTTTCTTCCCTGCCCCGTCAATCACCGCTCCTTCTCTCGACGCTTCAAGCTGGTGTTTCGCGGAGGTCAAGTGTTCGGTTTGCCAGCCCATGCTGCGCTGCTGCTTTAATATCGCGCGCGTGCGAAACGTATAGCCACTGTGCAGCGGAATAGAGTGGTCGAGTACATGTAATATTTTCACCCGCAGTCCTTATCGTTACTCAGCGTTCTGCTCAGCACTGAAACAACACATCAAGCCACCAGCGATTCTTTACGCAAGAAGGCCTCGAACATCATCAGCGACCAGAGCAGCGTACTGTGATCACTGACGCCTCGCTGATGCTGTTCCAGCAACTGTTCTACAAAACGAGGTTGCAGCAAGCCCGATGCCGCCAACTTACCTTGCAACAGTCGCTGTCGCACGGTTTCGCGCAGGGGGCCGTGAAACCACCTGGCCAGTGGTACGGAGAAGCCCATCTTCGGGCGATAGAGCAAACCATTAGGTAAATAAGGTTCCAGCGCTCGTTTAAACACATACTTTCCCTCACCCCGATGCAATTTTAATGAGGCAGGTATCCCCGATGCCCAGTCCATAAATTCATGATCTAGCAACGGTACTCGCACCTCCAGCGCATGGGCCATACTGGCCCGATCCACCTTGGTCAGTATGTCGCCGGGCAGGTAGGTTTTCATATCAAGGTATTGAATCAACCCCAAAGAATCATCGGTTGGGGATTTTTTCGCCACCTCGGTAAAGCTGTCGAGCGTGCGGTAACCTTGCAGCTCTGCTTGCAGCCGATCACTGAACAGCTCGCTGCGCTGGTGGTCCGAGGCGATGGAGACACTGTGTAAATAAGCCGCCACGGAATCACGCGCTAGGGCTTGAAAGGTTGTCTTGGCGCGTAGCAGTTTCGGCGCCCAGTCGGCCTTGGGGTATAGGCAACCAAGGGTTCCAAACAGCGGACGGCGTAGGCCGGATGGCAGGCGCGAACGAATAGCTTCTTCGTTCATATGCCAGCGATGACGTCGGTAACCGGCAAAAATCTCGTCACCACCATCGCCGGACAGGGCTACGGTTACCCGCTGCTTGGCCAGCTGGCAGACGCGATAGGTAGGAATCGCCGAGCTGTCGGAAAAGGGTTCATCATAGAGGTCGGCCAGCCGATCAATTAGGTCAAAATCATCACTGTCGACCAGCGCTTCAAAGTGTCGGGTCTGACAGTGTTCGGCAACCTCGCGGGCAAACTGCGTCTCGTTAAAGGCCGCCACGTTAAAACCAATGGCGCAGCTATTAACCGGCTCGTCCTGCAAGCCCGCCATCATGGCCACCACCGCACTCGAATCCACCCCGCCCGACAGGAAAGCCCCTAGAGGCACTTCCGCCTCCATGCGCAGCGCCACCGATTCTCGCAAGCGATCGACCAGCTCACCCTCTAGATCCGCTTGGGTGTAGCCCTCGAGTGGTGTAAAGCTTATATCCCAATAGGCTCGGCTGTGTTCTGGGCCGACACGATCACACGCGCTATCGCGCGCTATGTGCAAACTGTGCCCCGGTGCCAGCTTGTAAACACCGCGATAGATGCTCTTGGGTTCGGGGATATAACCAAGCGTAAAATAATCCGCCACCGCCTTGGGATTCAACTGCCGAGGTAGGTCGGGATGTTGCTGCAGAGCTTTGAGCTCGGAGGAAAAGATAAACTGACTCTTTGAGGTCAGAGCATAATAGAGAGGTTTGATACCCAGCCGATCGCGCGCCATAAAAAGACACTGCTGATTCCTGTCCCAGAGCGCAAAGGCGAACATGCCGCGAAAGCGTTCGACGCAAGCCTCACCCCAAGCCTCCCAAGCGTGTACGATCACCTCCGTATCGCACTGACTGCGAAACACATGCCCCAGCGCTTTCAACTCATCAGCCAAAGCCCGGTGGTTATAAATTTCGCCGTTATAGGTCACGACCACCGAATGGTCTTCGTTAAACAGCGGCTGCTGACCGCTGCTGATATCAATAATGGACAGGCGTCTATGACCCAGCCCCAAGCCCGGCTCTGTGTGCAGGTTACCCTCATCCGGCCCACGGTGGCGCTGGCGCTCATTCATCGCCGCGAGGGTTTTCTCACAGATCTGGCTCGATCCCACAAGGTCAAAGATACCGACAATTCCGCACATAGGTTACCCAACCGCCAGAAACGGGCAGCGCGCGCGCCTAAAGATCATGTCGATCAACATTAGCATCGTCATACCTCTCCCCTCATCTACGACGTAGTAGCCACGTCATAGCACGCTCGAATTCACCAGGCTCCATAAGCTGCCTTTCCTAGGTACTTTCACTTAGCCTGTATCTACCCTTGCCACCTACCTTTTTACTTAACTCTCTTTTTTTCTTAACTCTGCACTTGCCCTGTCACCTAGCCCTGCCTCAATAGTCGATCATAGACATCGAGATAAGCGCTCAGTGTTTGATCCCAGTAAAAGTCCCTTTGTACCCGCGCTTTACCAGCCCGCCCCATGGCCTGACAAAGACTCGGATTATCCATTAATTCTAGCAGCGCTTGGGCTAACTCAAGGTATTTATTGACTCCGATTAAGCGGCCATTATCGCCATCGTGAATAAGTTCTACATTACCCCCCACCGCCGTGGCGACAATAGGAAGGCTGCATGCCATGGCCTCTAGCAAAGTGTTAGAAATACCTTCCGCCAAAGAAGGTAAAACAAAGACATCCAGGCGGTTTAACAAGCGTGGGACATCACTTCGATCACCCGCCAACCACACATTCTCAGTCAGTCCCAGCCTCGTCACCTCGTCTGCCAAGGCATCGCTTAGCGGGCCATCGCCGACGATGATTAAGCGTATTTTTTTTCCCTGGATGGGCGAGCCATCCAATATTTTACGCAGCGCCAACAACAATGAGCGCTGATTCTTTACCTCCGCCAAGCGCCCGACGGTGCCAATCACCCACAGCGGCTTCCGAAAAAAATTCACTGGCGCGCCCAACTCATCGAACGCCTGATCAACCGCTTCTGACTTAAACACCGCTTGATCAACCCCGTTATAAATTTGTGTCAAACGCCCGCGCGCCACTCCAACGTCCTCTAGCATCCAGCGCTCTAAATCTTGGCTGACACAGATATAATGCTGCACCACCCAACGCATCAACCGGCGCCAGTATAAATACTTGATATTCAAACCAGCCAAGTCCCCTATGTCACGCCCATGCTCACCGTGCAGCCGTTTTACCCCCGGCAGGCAACGCACCACCAGTTGCATTTCTAAGGTAGCCAGATTGCGCGTGTGTACCAAGGCCGGTTGCAAACGTTTAAGCAGTTTCCACAGGCGGCCATAGAGTCTCCAGTCAAGACCTGGGCGCTGCTGCAATTCATAAACAGCAACACCCGGCGCAGTAATACGCTGTGCAAAGCGACTACTCGTGGTGAGGCAAATAATTGCGTGGCGGTAGCGCTGCACTGGGGTGCGATTGATCAGGTTAACCAGACCGTTTTCCAAGCCGCCAGTGTCCAGTGCATACACAATATGCACCACCAAAGGCGCTGCGCTAGTAGCCTCTGCTGCTTTCATGGTTGCACCTCGGCTGCGCTTATACGATCAAGGTTATGAGTTAAAGACGGCAGCGCGCGCTGCATAAAACCCAGCAGTTCAGCCTGTGCCGCTGCGATGTCCTCGGAATCATTGGCGTCCAAATTCAGCGCTAAGGTGATCTGCGACACCGCACGGGGGCCAAAGCTAAGTTGATAGTAAGCTTCTAGCAACTTGGCCCAATAATGGTTGTTGGTATTCCAGCGACCAATGCGATACCAGGACCACACTAGCTGCGCGCTGTTAGTATTTTTAATCAGCGCCTGCTCCAGTGACCAAGCTTGGCCAGCCAGAACTACTCGGTGCGTTTGGCTGCCCATTAAACGCCACTGACGCTGCTCAATCGAGAGTAAACGGTCGCCACTGGTCACCAGTTCGCGTCCACTGTGCTGCGACAAATAGTGGCGCACAAACAGCGACAAGCGCACTTTGTCGCGCTGATACGCTTGCTCTAACAGTAAAATTTGAGCAGCCTTCGGCGCTTGATTTTCTAATGTCACTAGCGACTTAAGGTCTCGAGTAAAGCTGGCTGGCCGCCAAGCATCACGGGCCATGGCACTGGGTTGCCACTGTGCGCGTGGGTCTAGAGCCCCGAGTGCAGCCAACGAGCCCGCACTAACATTCATTAATGGAGCTTGCAACGAAACTTGAGCAACGGTTAACGGGCGAGCAGCAATTCGCTCAGCCAGCAGCGGCCAGAGCGCCATTAGCAATAACAAACCGGCGCTGGCCAGTAACCGGCCTTGCCCCCACCCCATACCGCTGAGTTGATCACTTGTCGGCACTGCCGCGCCATTAACGGAGCCGCCTGTAGCAGCATTGAACCCAGCAACGCTTGCGTCTGTGTCACTAAACAGCGTACCGACGCTGAACAGCGCCAGCATCACCACGCCAAAAAACAACCAGCCATAGATAAGATGATCGACCCCCGTGGCCAGCGACATATCGCTTAAATGACCAATCATGACAATGCCATAGGCACGTAAACCATTGGCCAGTATCGGCACCACCAGCGACAGCAGAACAAATAATAAACGCTTACTCAAACTCCGGAAGGTTAGGTAGGCGTACAAGCAGCCTAAACAAAACGACGCTATTAAGTAGCGCACACCACTGCAGGCTTCCACCACAGACCAGCTGCCACTGGGTAGCGAAAAAAACAAACCTTCTCGATAAACAGGGATACCGCTGAGTTTTACCAGCCATACCGTAAAATCTGCGGTGAAGTGCATCATCGGACCTACTAAGTCCTCCCCCACCGGCACCATAAAAAATAAAAACAACAGTGCAAACGCCAGCCGCTTCGACAGCTGTACACCGAGTAAATACACCACCCCAGCGACCCACAGGAACACCAGAGCAAACTGCTGTACCACTAACGCATCAACTAACTGACCCGCTAGCCAGACAAACCCACCTAGCGCCACGCCGCCCAGCGCGGGCCAATATATATCAACAGCCACACCCGCCAACCTGTGTCGCTGACGCCAAATCAACCAACTACTTATAGGTACAATCAAAAAACCATGACTATAGGTTTCCGAACGCCACCAGATAGCCACCATCGATTCGAGCGTCGCGCTAAACAACCAAAACACGCAGAGACTGTAAAATAAAAGTCCGAGCAAAATAGGCCGGCTCAGCAACGGCCATTCGATTGTGCTGCTAAGCGACGCTCTCACATCGATCACGGCGCAGACTCACAGCCAGTCACAGTCGCAGTCGCCACCACTGCTGGCGCTTCTAACCAACTCGAAAAAACGGCTAGGTTCAGCGCCCAGGTGTAATCACTCAAGATGCGCTTGCGCGCTCGCACGCCAATGTCGTCACAGCGGCCAGAAAAAATCTCGGTCACACAGCGCAAATATTCTTCCGGTTCTGAGGCTAACAATAGTTCCTCGCCCACCTGCGCAGTGATGCCCTCTAAGCCCGCTGGGCTGGTCACCACGGGTCGTGCCATGGCCATGGCTTCCAGCACTTTATTTTGCACACCGCGCGCCACCCGCATCGGCGCAATACACAGATCGGCGTGCTGTAAATAGGGCCGCATATCATCCACTCGTCCGGTTACCGACGTGTGCGCGTGTTGAGCCAAGGCCTGTACTCGGCGGCTCGGTTGACTGCCAACAATATAAAAATAGGTGTCTGGGTAGCGTGAAACAATCAAGGGTAATACGTCTTCAACAAACCAACAAACAGCGTCCTCATTAGGCCAGTAATCCATCGCGCCACTGAATACAATAATCCGCTGCGCCCGTAGAAAAGGCCGAACACACGTGGCGTCCGGACAGAAATATTCACTGTCGACGCCATTGTTGTAATAATCAACGTTGTAATCATCAATGCTGTACTCATCAGTGTTGTACGGGTCAGTGTTGTAGGAATCTACCTGCTCGGAGCCAGGTCCTGAATCCAAGCCAGAGTCAGAACCATGGCAACCCGCAGCAGCTGAACAGACGCTGGCAAGGGGTGCTTTTAACGGCTGTAAGCGCGATCTAAATAGCTGCGCCTCAGCCTGAGAAACAAACAGGCTGCGCTCAAACAGAGTCTTGGCCAACGTGCACTCATAGTGGCCGAGTAGAGCAGCCTCACGGCGATAAAGCCAACGCGCCGGCCCGCGTTGCTGCGCAGCGTACTGGCGCCACTTATCGGAATCCACGTCGACAAAGTCAATGATTCGGCGAGCGGGCAGTTTGGCCGTCGGTAGCGCACTTAGGTATTGCGCCATCGCCGCCGAAAAAACCACAGCCCGTTCAATCTTCTGCTCCTCCAGTAGTTCCGAGACCCAGCGCTGCATACCCTTATGGCGATAGTAAGCGAGGGTTAAAGGCTGGCGTGTTAGCAACGCATTGGCACACCCCAACTTTGCCCGCAGTGGTTGTAACGGTTCAATATGTACTTGCTCACAAAGAGTTTGAACCCGCTCAACATACTGCCAGTCGCGGCTGTCATCGATAAACGTCCCTAGGAACACGCGATAGCGCTGCTGCAAATAACACAGCAAATGATAGGAGCGAATTTTATCCCCCTTATTGGGTGGATAAGGCAGGCGATGAACCAACAGCAGCAAGGTCGGTCTCAGCTCGTTCTCGCTGCATATAGTCGGCGATTTCGAGGCTGAGTGCGTTTCAAATGACGTGTTTTCTTTAACGACGGGTGCGCTTGAAAAGTAAGCTTTATCAGCACTTTTAGCGGTTGTGATTTTGTCCGTCAACACGCCCCCACCACTTTTAGCTCTATGCCCAAACATACGGTGCCTATCCAAGATTACGGGCCAACAGCGGCCCAATTAAATTGGCGATTGGCAGTGGCAGATTCTTCCACGCCTGAATAAAAAAACGGTACTTTGGATTAAGCGGATTCACCTCCGGAATCGTCTTAGATTTCACCAAAAAAAATTCATAGTGAAGTGGCTCTGGCATAAAACCCCAGTTTTTTTTAAACCGATAAGAACCGGTGTCGACTTTACTGCGTCCATAATCAAAACACTGTACGCCCTCCTCCACCGCCGAACACATTAGCGCCCAGTACATATAGGCATGTGCGTGCAATACGCGGGCTTTGAAATTACTACCTGCGTAATAGGGTAAAACCTGATCACGAAAATAGAAACTGATCAGCGCCGCCACGTCGCGTCCTTGGTGGGTAATCACCTGGGTGCGGCAGGCGCGACCAAACTCTTCACGCAACATTTGAAAAAAGCGAGCGGTTAATACTGGCGTACCAAGATTTCGCAAGCTCTCGGCGTATAAGCGGTAGCCCCTTTGCCACCCAGGCTCCTGTTCCGTTTGTAAGTTAGCCGCCAGGCCTTTGCGGATAACCGCACGCTGTCGGTTTGGAATGGCCTTGAGGTTTTTATCGTGATCGGCCAACAGTGTTTTGCGAAAGGTAACGTACAAGTTTTTGGTCGGCCAGTCGCTGTGCGTCGCGTGTGAATTTCGAAACTCTAAGCAGTCAACGCCAAGCTGTTCAGCCAGTTCGCAGGCAGCTTGACGCAACGCCTGCCCCGCGCATTCGCTTGCAGCCACTATGCCACCATAAACACAAAATGGCAGCGACGTGAGCCGGTTGCCAAACAGTAAGCTTTTTATCTGCGCCAGTGGCAACACACCCAATAGCACACCATTGTCTTCAGCGTACAAAAAATAAGTGCGATGGCCGCACGCCTCTTCAATCACCCGCTGCCAGCCCGACAAGTGAAAAAAAGTCGCCTCGGGGGTGGCATTAACGAACCTATCCCACTGTTGACGATGGCTATTATCCAACGACTTCACCCGTATCATCGCCACTTACTCCCGCGCCGATGAGCGCAGGACATCTTTTTCGGAGGCCTTGTACACCGTGTTTTGATCCAACCGATACGACGGATAATACTGCTCCGACGTTGGAAACACACGATCAACCCGGTTCCATTCAAAGGCCTCTAACAATGCCTGTAAACGGCGATGGGTTTTATGCAAATTGATGTAGTGACGAAAGCGCGTCTTGACGCTCAAGCCGTGGACCCTAGGTTGACCAGGGTCTATTTCCCAAGGGTGAAAATAAAACATACAGGGTTGCTGTTCGCGCCGATTAATGCGCCCTAATGCCCATCGGCTAAACCAGTAAGGGTAAAATCGGAACCAGCCACCGCCACCGCAGTTAACATTGCGCGCGCCAATATTCAGAGTGCTGACCGGTATTTCCAGCAGCCCATTAGACCAACGAAAGGCGAAGCGTGGCGCCTCAGGCATGCCATATAAATCGTGATGTACTGGCACAACGCTCGAACTGTATTGATAACCCATCTCACGCAGGACATCGATAGCCCAAAGATTGCTGGCATTGATGGAATAACTGGCCGCTCGATAACCCTTTACCTGTGAGCCGGATACATCCTCCAAAATATTTTTACTGCGCAACACGTCGCGACGGAAAGCCGCTTGCGTGTGGTTTACCACACGTACATGCTCCCAGCCGTGACTGGCTAACTCATGGCCTGCGGCGGCAATACGCTTGACCATGGCGGGGTAGCGATCGGCCATCCAGCCGAGGGTAAAAAATGTGGCTTTGACACCCTGCTCATCAAACAGCGCCAAAATTTTATCGACGTTGGCTTCCACCCTGCAGGGGATGTTGGCCCAGTCACGCTTGCTGAAATTCGCTTCAAAGGCCGAGACCTGAAAGTAGTCTTCCACATCCACCGTCATGGCATTAACAATGGACGCCTCAGTGCCGTTCTCACGGCTCATGACCTGTGCGCCCAGCGCTGTAAGTGCTCGGCAATACGCGGCGCCGCAGCACCATCCCAGTATTCAGGCACACGTCCCGCTTTCCCCCCACCGCGCATTAACTCATCAAAGCAGCCTCGTATTTTCTCAGGGTCTGAGCCAACCAACGTATTGGTACCCTGCACAAGGGTAATCGGGCGTTCGGTGTTTTCACGCAGGGTTAAGCAAGGCACGCCCAGCGCCGTGGTCTCCTCTTGAATGCCGCCAGAATCAGTCAAGACCACCTCGGCATCTTTCATCAACCCCAACATTTCAAAGTATCCCTGAGGTGGCAACGCAATGAGGTTGGGGCTGTCGAGGTAATCGGAGAAACCAAAGTCCTCAATCACTCGCTGGGTACGGGGGTGCAGTGGCAGCACCAGTGGTAACTCGCGGCTGATACTCAACAGCGTGTCTAGTAGACGTTCGAGCGTGACGGCATCGTCGACATTAGAGGGTCGATGCAACGTCACCAGTCCATATCGCTCAACATCAAATTCGTCCAGAATCAGTCGAGCATCAATAGCTTTCGACAGGTTGTAATACAGGCTATCAATCATGACGTTGCCACAAAATTTAATCTTATCGGCCGTAATACCTTCGCGTAAAAGGTTGCCTTCTGCCGTGCGCTCGGTGATAAACAATAACTCAGATAATTGATCGGTTAGGATGCGGTTAATTTCCTCTGGCATGCTCCTGTCGCCACTGCGCAAACCCGCCTCCACATGCAGCACCGGTACGGATTTTTTCGCCGCCACCAATGCACAGGCAATGGTTGAATTAACATCACCCACGACCAGTACCGCGGCTGGTTTTAATTCATCAAGAATGGGTTCAAAGCGTTTCATAATCTCGGCGGTTTGTTGTGCGTGAGAACCCGACCCCACGCCCAAATCCATGTCGGGTTCAGGGATTTCCAATTGCTCAAAAAAGGATTGCTTCATGGCCGTGTCATAGTGCTGCCCCGTGTGCAACAGGGAGGCCGAAATACCATATTCTGGATTATTAAGCTCGCGCATGATCGGCGCTATCTTCATAAAGTTGGGCCTAGCCCCAACGACACAGAGTATTCTCGGTAAGTCCTCTCGCACCACATACCTCCGGTGTTCAAAAGAAATTTACAGTCTTACAGCGCAAAGCCAACACTGAAAGTCACACGATTTTCAGTATATTCATCATCGCGAAAATCAGCCTGTCTATCGGTATAGGTGTAGTTGAGCGACAGCTTCGTGTGATGATTAAACTGACGAATCAGCCCCAAATAAAGGCGCCATGTTTGCGAATCTTCCAGCCGACTTCCCGATAATGAATCCGCCCGTCGCTCACTCAGCGTCAAGCGGCTATTAACGCTTAAGTTGCTGGCTAAGCGACGATCGAATGACACCTGATAGCGGCTAAAACGAGAGGAATCGTTGTCTTCCTCACGAATTTGTTTTGAGTGTTGCACACTGAGGTTCAACGCACTCACGCGTCCCTGCAAGCTGTAAGCAAGCTGCAGACGTTCATCGACCACCGGGCTGCGGGTGACGGTAGTTTGATTAAACGCGATCAACACAGGCTCACCGTACTGACCCTGCAGCACTTTTCCGCTGGCATCCAATACCGGTAACAACAATTCATCAAGACGCAAATCACGTGTATAAACCAATGTTTTGACGTAACTCACTGAGACCTCGCTGCGACGTCGATGATGGGTAAACGTTAGCTCGGGCGTATCACCAAAGAAACGATTGCCAAAGCCAAGGTTAAGTTCGGTGCGTGGGTTGGGTATCCAGCTCACACCGGCGCTCCAACGCTGACCGTCTATCTCGTCATCAGCAGAGGAAAAATCATTAAAGTCCCGACCGGTTGAAGCATTAATCTGCCAAATACTATCGACCTGATAGCCCAGGGTAAGGTTAGCCGAGCCTAATTTATCATCGATATTGTCATTGCTCTGCTGGCTATAGTCGACCTGTTGCTGATTTACATCGAGGGACCAGCTGAAGCGACCTAAGGTGTTTTTCAGTGATGTAGCCAGTGTTTGTCGATCGCTATCCTCAACGCTATCACGTGAGTTTTTTTGCCCATTAAAGCTATAGCGCAGGTTGAGCCTGGCCCAATCACCAAGTTTCGCCGTAAGGTACGGGCTGGCCTGATAATCATAGGTGGTATTAATATTGTCACTGCGATTTAAACTGCTGTCGCCACCGCTGCGAAAAGGGTCCACTGTATTTTGCTGAACCCGAGAGGACAGATCGACAAACAAAAAGTTTTTAACCAACTCCAATCCCGCATCGGCGCTCAGGCGTGGATTAGAAGAGTCCCGTTCACCGCGGTCGGTATCGTTGCAAACCGTGTCATCGTCGGTCAGGGAGTTCAATTCAAGCTCTGCGTTCAAGTCGAGATGTGCGCGACGCCCCTCACCCTTGAGCGTCACACCGGGCGTCAATGTTGTGATCACATCCGCTGAGGTATGCTGCGCTTCCAGGCATACGTTATCGGTATAGACCTCGCTGACACTTAAGGTCGCCGCGCTCTGCCAGTCGCCCGCCTGTAAGGTGACCGGCAGCCCTAACACTGCAGCCACGAGCAGCTGAGTTACCCCGCACCGCTGGGCGAGCCCAACGCTGAGTGAGACAGAACCCATTCGTCTACTCATCTATCCCTGCTCCGCATGATCGCTGTGGCTAGAGCGACTTCCATAACCGTAGCCATAACCGTAGCCATAACCATAGCCGTGCTTGTCCATACGATTTTGTTTGGCTTTGTTCAACACCAAACCAATAATCTTATCCCCGTCTAGATACTGCATGGCTTCCAAAACGGCGTCTTGACCGGTTTGTTCAGCCGCCACTACAAACATAATTTGTCCCATATGGTTGGCCAACACCCCCGCTTCGGTTGTCAGTAACAGCGGCGGCGAATCAAAAATAATCACCCGGTCGTGATAGCGCTGGGACAGCTCTAACATCAAGCGTTCCATGCTTTTACTGGCCAACAACTCAGTTGCTTTCTCATGTAAGTAGCCTGCGGGTAACACCCGAAGATTCGTTAAATTGGTTTGAATCAACACATCGGCTAGGTTCTTTTCCTTGTTTTCCAACAAATTTGTTAGACCCGGTAAGTCGTCGGGTATACCGAGCAAATGCGCAGCCGAGGCCTTGGTAACATCGGCGTCAACTAATAACACGGTCTTATCTTGTTCCATCGCAATACTGAGCGCCAAGTTCACCGCCGAGAAAGTTTTCCCCTCACCGGGCAAGGCACTGGTAACCATAATTAGATTGGCGTTATCGACCTGAGCGGCGCCTGTTTTGTCTATGTTCATCAACAGCGGGCGCTTAATGGTTCGGTACTCTTCAGCGATGCGACTGCGAGGTTTCTCTGGGGTGATCATGCCCAACTCGCCCAAGCGCGAAAAAGGAATGTGATGATAGTGACAGTCCAGCTTTTCACTATTTTCGGGTTTTACTGCGGAGTCAGTCGCGGCCGCAATACCACTGGTGACAGCCCCGACTTGCAACTTGTGGGATTCACCCTCATCCGACACTGACCCAAGACTGCCTGTAGGCGGTATTTTTTCACAGCTCTGCGAGCTAAGCGTTGCGGTATCCCGCACCACATCGTTGAGTTCAGTGGCGCCTTCCGCGTCTGAGGCTTTAGGCATAGGATTCAGCGCCCTGGGTTGATGAGTGGGATAGTCCTCCACTTTTTTACCCAGCTTGCTCACCGCCTTTTCAATAATACTCATTGCTGTATTACCATCATGGCTACTTCACATAAAACTTATCGACTGGCTCAAGTTGACACCGACAAAAGCACCAACCAATAAAATCATCAAGGCACCGAAACAAATTACCCGCACCACCTCTCTGTGTTTAACCTCGCTCGTCGTGATCATCATGACCGAGCCCAACACCGGCAGGCCGGTGATTTCTGCGAGCGTATTTCGATCAAAAATAATTGGTTTCAACAGCGACAGCAACAATGCCAACCCAATGCCTGCCCCCATAGCCCCGATCAACACCGCCGCATTAAGCAACAGCTTATTGGGTTCATTGGGTTTGAGTGGTACAAATGCCGGGTCCACCACCCGAAACTTAATGTCATCGGCATTTTTTTCAACCTGATCACTCAACAGCGCTGATTCACGTCGTTTCAACAAGGCCTGATGCTGTTGCGATATGACTTTATAATCACGGTCCAGCTGTTTCGATTCGGCTTCAATTTCAGGTATTCGATCAACTCTTTTATCCAGCATATTGACTCGCCGACGGTACTCTCTCACGCGCACTTCAATTTCAGCAACTCGGGCCTCAGTCTCAGCCAACATACTCCGCATTTGCTGGTAAACGGGGCTGCTCTGCAAACTGCTTAAACCATCGGGCTGTGCCTCGATCATGTCTTTTATTTCTAATTCTTTTTCTTTTTCTAGGTCTGCAATAACAAACGCTATTTGTATAACCTCTGGGTGCAAATCAGTATAGCTCACCGACAACCTGTCTAACTTCTCCTGTAGCGCCTGAATACGATGATCCAACGGAGAGTTTCGCATACTGGTCAGGCTACTCGACAGAAAGACCGGCTCCTCTCCTGCCAATTGTCGTTTCACTTCATCGCGTCTATTAATCAATTCTTTGAGTTGCAACTCAGAGCCGATCAATTGCTTTCGCTCCATTTCTAATCGTTTGTAATAGTCACCCGCCGCCCCAGGCAATATGCCAACATGGCGCTTCTTAAAATCCGCCAAGCGGCCTTCGGCCTCGGTAAGGCGCAACTCATAATCGGCCACCTGTTGATCGAGAAAACTCTGAGCACCCGAACTGTCCTTACGTTTTTCACTCAAGGTTGACTCGATAAAAATACTCATCAGTGACTCGACGATACGTTTCGCCACGGCTCTGTCCTCGTGCTTGGCTGACACAGCGTAGAGCGACGAACTCTGGCGCTCTCCCGACAAACTGATCGAAGACTTCAACTTCTCCAGTAAGCGCTCCTCTTCCAAGTCTGACTTAACCGCTAAATCTAAGTCCGCCATGCGCATTAGCTTCTCCAAATTGGGACGACTCAAAAGGGTGCGACTCATTAATTTCACACGCTGATGCATGTCCGGCTGAATGGCCAAACCACGTAGTAGAGGTCGTAGAATACTGCTGCTGTCGACGTCGATACGCGCGGTTGCTAGGTAGGCTTCCGGCAACTGCCAAACCCATAACCAGCCAGCCACCGCCAATACCCAGCTGAGTGCCAACCCCAACCACTTGAAGCGCCACACACCCCAAAAGTATCGATACAGTTGAAGGATTATATCTTGCATCACTCACACCTATTCATGGGAGCGCGGTAAACTCATGGTCATGTAATAGCGCAGCTTTTGATGTTGTATAAACAGTGATTTTAGAACCAAGCTTCTGGGATAATGACAATATCACCGGGTACCAGGTCCACATTCGCACTGATATCACCCTCGCGAATCAAATCCTCAAGTCGCAACGGGTAAGACACCTGCTCACCGCCCTGCTGACGAATCACCACGGCGTCGTTGCCATCGGCAAACTCCGTCAATCCCCCCACGGCGATCATAAGATCCAGCAGGGTCATGTGCTTACTAAAGGGGATGCTCAAGGGCTTAACTGAGGCGCCAATGACGCGAATCTGCTGCTCTGGTACGCCACTAAAACCTTTAACAATCACCGTTACCACTGGGTTCTTAACGTATTTTGCGTAGGCCTTCTCAATATCTCTGGCCAGTGCCGTAGAGCTTTTACCGCTGGCTTCTAGATCTTCCACCAAGCGCGTGGTGAATTTGCCATCGGGGCGCACGGTGACACTGGTTGACAGCTCCTGATTGCCCCAGACAAATACTTCCAATATATCCCCCGGCCCGACCACATAATCATACTGCTGCGCAGCGACACTCGGGGGGGAGCCGGTCGTGGAACACGCACAGGTGAGCAATAGGACACTCACAACGCTTAAGAGCCTTCCTAGTCTTGACATAACACTCGCTAATTTAAACACCTAAGCCTCCCAAAATAACAAACCACTCAATTCTACTGAACTGAATTAAGCCAACAAAAAAAATTCCACCGCCGACTCAACCACATGTCCTTACATATTCGTAAATTTCACGAAAAAGGCCAGAAAAAAAATAAATTAAAAAACCTTTAAAATAAATACTTATGTACAACAAAGTTATAATAACCTTACAAACAATTAGAGGTGGTATACGTCATAAAGACCGTTCAAAAGTCGACTTCAGTTATTAGCTGTGTTTTTTATATAAACGAAAACTTTTATTTACTCGACAATAACAAATGAGGTACGCAACGTACTAGTGAGACCGCCCTGCTAGGTCTAAGCTCACTTCAGCACTGAACATTTTTGTAAAGGGGAAGCGCATGTTTCTTGAAACCCTGTATCGATTCATCGCAACTTCCGGCGTACTGGTATGCCTATTCAGCGGCTTAGTGCGTTTAAGTGGCACATATCATATTTTTGGCTTCGAGATATTAACGCTTTATCAAGCGGGAATAGGCATAATGCTCGCCAGCGCCCTGCTGAAACTTGAATTGATTCACCGCTCTCAGCGTAAGACTTAAGGCTTCTTAAAAACCAGTCAGCACCATGATAATGATCAGGCAGACCCGTATGTTTGGCTTGACGTTTTATCCCACGGTCTACTGGAACACAGGCGAGTCGCTAATGTACGAAGAATTCTATGGATTAACAGAGGAACCGTTTCGGCTAACACCCGATTCCAGACTGTGTTTTAGTCACAACAGTTATAAAAATGCCAAAGCCTATATGCAGTATGCACTCTATCGAGGTGAGGGTTTCATCGTTGTCACAGGTCACCCAGGCACTGGCAAGTCGACATTGATCGGCGACCTCACTTCGGAGTTCGACGGCGGTAAAATCATGTTCACCAGTCTTTCCTGCCCGCAGATAGAAGGCGACGAGCTGTTGCGCCTTATCGCCCTGAATTTTAATTTAGACGCCAACACTGAACACAAGTCGCTGCTGCTACACAGCTTGATGTTGTACTTCCAAGATCTTTATCGACAGGGGCGCCGCTCTCTGCTGATTATTGACGAAGCCCAAGACCTGCCCGTCAACGCCCTCGAAGAGCTGCGCCTGCTCACCAATTTGCAACAGAATAACCAGCCGCTGTTACAAATATTTCTAGTGGGTCAAAAGGAGTTGCGCGATACCATTCTTTCCCCAAATTTAGAACAGCTGCACCAGCGTATTGTTGCCAGCTGTCACCTCGAGGCACTCAATGAGCACGACACCTGCGCCTACGTTAAATACCGTCTCACTAAAGTCGGCTGGAGCAATAACCCACTGCTCGACGACAGTTTATTTCCAGCACTCTACCAATACAGCCGGGGTATACCGCGCCTGATCAATCTCATCTGCAGTCGCTTATTACTCCACGGCATGGTGGAGGAACGCCGACAGCTCAACGGCGACGACATGATGGTTGTAATCGACAGTTTGATACAAGAAGAGCTGCTGAACGTGCCACTGCACAACGCCAGCTTAAGCCCGCTGCCCATCAATTCGATCCAGCCACAGCCTATCTCTAACCGCTGATACGGATCACTCAGTTAACGGAGCCGCCAGCCCATGCTACAAACTGAGTTCAATCACCGCTCAACCGTGGTGCCGATATTTTCTGGCGGGGGTACACGCCTGCCTGCGCACATAGGCATACTCACGGCTATGCAAGAACTTGGGATCGAATTTGAACACCTAGTCGGGGTATCTGGAGGCAGTATTGTCTCGAGTTTACTGGCATCTGGGATGAGCTTAGAAAAGATTAAAAGCCTCGCCCTTGAAACTGATTTCAATCAATTTCGCGGTTTTTCACTTATCCGCCTATTAAAAGATGGCGGGCTCTCTTCCGGCGATAAATTTGAACATTGGATGGATGACATGCTTGAAGGGCGACGCTTTAAAGACATCAAGCTTGATTTTCATGTGCTGGCTACCGACGTCAACGGCGGCGGCCCGGTCATCTTTGATAAACAG
>Ga0209826_1000950_pt1 | contig 20727 bp, 14 predicted proteins | sample GOMGulsemesocosm_5_FD_184637 | JGI IMG/M metagenome (GOLD analysis project Ga0209826, IMG submission 184637) | Methane-oxidizing microbial communities from mesocosms in the Gulf of Mexico - GOM15C Gulf of Mexico (SPAdes) (version 2) | ecosystem: Environmental > Aquatic > Marine > Cold seeps... | reverse complement strand
TCCCGCAGGAACTGGCTATCGGATATTCAGACTCGCGATAGCAAAAAGTATCACTGAAATGCAGTGATCACATCAATAAGTTATCTTTTAACACAATTTAATTATAACCACAAGAAAATATGAAATGCATTGTCCTTTTACAGTCTTATTAGACTGAATACCCACATGTGATAAAAGTACAATGTTATTTCAAAATAACGATTCTAAGAATCGTTGGTAACACGCATGGGTAATTATCTAAAGTTTGGTGATTTATAAAGAATCTACGGGTAATGATGGCAATGTTTGCTTGGCTAGTAATTCTTCAAGGTAATCTTCAAAGTCCATATATTTTTCTCCTTTTTGTTCGTTCATCCGGCTTGGTTGCCGTAAGTGGTGATCTAGATCCTCCGAAAACGTTTTCGAAAGTGGTTTGTCTTGTTAACTGTTCAAACAGCCAACACGTTTTTCTGTCAAACGTTGACTTGCTTTAATCGACTATGATTCCTTGGATAAGTTCAATCTAACGTATTTTTCTCTACCTTAGGAATATAAAAATATTCCTAACAGTATAAGTACCCAGTCTTTATCACTCTCTAAGCAGTTTTCTCAAGCCAAATAGAAGCGTAGTTTTTATAAAGTTTTAACGATATACAACAAAAACAGCTAAAGTTAGTTTAGAAAATAATCGAAGTAACTGTACTTCTTTTGACACACTATTTATATCAAACCCAGACGTACCAAAACGCTTCAAAGACAAGATTGCGCTTAATGAACCAGACCAAACAACATTCTACGGTGGTGATAAAAAAGTCTATTCCGCTTATCCTTATCTGAATAAATATCGGGTTGAAATACTACCTCTTTAGACACTACTTTTCGCCTCACAAATGAAATAAAAATGTATATCACCAATGATCACTATCGACCCAGACTGTGTAAAAACTCAAAATTTATAAATCTGGTGGTATAACAAAGTGGTTTTGAGGCGGAAACCATATAAACAAGTGGAGCAAACAAGGAGGTTCAGTCACCTTATAAGCACCAGTTTGTAATATTATTCCTTTTGCTTCTAAAATTTTGGAGTTTTCACACACTCTGGACCCACAACGGTCAGTCGAAAGCAATGCTTAAATATACTATTATGATAGTAATTGAGTAATTTTGTTTCATACATCAATCCACCTCCACTAGAATGGTAGTGTTTTACTGATAAAGGAAGCGGTATTGTTGGTGAAAGGCAGGCCTCTGCCATTAAAGTTTTTCCTACTTTGAGCTTAACTAGGAAACCATCTATATCTGCAACATTACACTCCTTTATAACCTCAATCATAAAACCAGCAAGCATCTCTACTAGGACTGCTCGTTTAAACCCAACTTCCCACCTAAAATAATCAATACCAGGCCACCAATGCATCAAGACTGTACTTAAAAATGGTGTGGTATTTTTTTCAGTGATAAGTGCAGCTTTAGATGAAATTAAAATATTTTCGGGTGATGCTAGCACCTGTTTCGATAAAATAATTGTCTCTTCCTGCTTTACTTCCCATAAAGCTTGTAAGCTATTTTTCGTCTCTTGCTTAATACTAAGAGTTGTAACCGTTGCTTTTGTACCCAATGCTTTGGTTTGGTATTCAAAATTATCCCCATTTTTTAATAAAATAGGTTGCCATTTATTAAGCCTATCAGTATGTATTGTTTCAGGTTGGACGTTTGTTTGCTTACATCCAATTAATGATAAAGTGAGTAAAAAAAGTAAAGAGGCTGCTGTATTTTTCACTGAATATCTTTCCATATAAAAAAGCCACCATATTTGTCGAGCCCCTCTGAAAGCGTGTTGAATTTCAGCGGAGTTTAGTTCACTATACCCTATCTTCATTAAAGATAGGAGAACGGCGTGGGACAAACAAATTTATTTGTAGATCCTGCTGGGGGCGATAAAAAGCTTCCAGTAAAACGCTTTAAACCACGCATCCCTAATGAATCATCTGGTCTTCAATACAATTTCTGTAAAAACCTTGATTGTTCACAGTTTAGACTAATTCCTACGAATCAACCTAAACAGAGCGGGAAGAAAAAATCTTATAATTTTGTCTCAAGTGGAAAAAACTCCCCTCTACTAAGCTGCAATGTCTGCTTGATAGGCCTCCCTCTCAAGAGTAATTATGGGTTCAAACAGAAATTGAACGACTTTCCTCTTATCTAAAACAGCCAATCATTTATTCTTGTAATAATAAAAAGTGCAACAATCATTATGTTTCCCTAGAAAATAAAAAATCATATCGATTATTTGGTAAAACAAGGGCTGGGGCACCTAGATACCAATGTAAAAAATGCCTGAAAACGTTTTCAATTCCCCTTCCAACACAGTATCAACATAATACTAGCGATAATAAGATGATTTTCATGATGCTGGTCAATAAGGTCCCATTGTCTCGTATTATTAATATGCTTGAAATTTCATGGGAAGTTTTATATAACTGAATTGATTTCATTCATAAGCAATGTTTAGCATTCACAGCAAATAGAGAAAGAAAATTAAAACAGCTGCCCATTGAGAGACTACACTTAGCTGTTGATAGACAAGAATATGTTGTCAATTGGACGGAGAGAAAAGACAGACGAAATGTTGTTATTTCAGCTGTTGCCAGCGCGGATAATAAAACTGGGTATGTATTTGGTATTCATCCAAATTTTGATGCGACTGTTGACCGTGATGCTATTGAAGCTGATGCTGAAAAATGTGGCGACAATGAAAGACCTTCCCCTCACCGTAAATATGCTAAATATTGGCTAGAAGAAGATTATAAAGAATCTTTAAGAAAGAAAAAATCTAATATAAGAGCAAAAGGTCTAAATGATAAAATTAAAAAAACCTATAAGGAGGCCGCTAAGCGAGGAACAGCTGATGTTGAAGTGTTTGATGTAAAAAATAAGGATGAAAAACTTCCGGATTATGGTAGGAAAATCCATGCTGAATATACATTAATAGCCCATTTTTATTTTCTAAAACAGTTATTAGGTAATGTTGAAAAATGGCGATTCTTTCTGGATCAAGAAAGTGGAATTCGTGCTGCGTTTATTAGTGCATTCCATGAGGAAGTTTTAAACCATGAGGCTGAAGCCTTTTATGTCAGAATTGACAAAGACTTTACAGTAGACAAAAAACGTCAATGGGTAGTAGAAGCAAAACAAACACTTAAAGTTTTAGCAAGTTCATATTCTGGCTTAACGGCAAACCAACTAAGACTGAAGCTTTTAAAACAATATATTGCTGAGAGCCAAGAATTCGGACAGTGGGATGATCGTTGGGTTAATCACCCAATTCCTTCAATGAGCGAACCGAACAAATCAATGTGCTGGATAACTAGCCATGATGAGTTTGATGAAGATCATGTGGCTTAGCTATATAATATGGTCAGCTTGCATGGCGTTGACACTTTTTTTGAAAAAATACGCAGACGAATCAGCATGCTAGAGAGACCTATGCATTCCGCATCCAGTGTTGGTCGTACATGGAATGGTTATGCTGCCTATAATCCTCATAATGTCATTAAAATAGTAGAAATTTTCAGGGTTGTTCATAACTATATAGATATACGCAAAGAAAAAGGAAAGAAGACTACGGCTGCTATGCGCTTAGGGCTTGCTCAAGCGCCTATTAAATATGAGGATATTATTTATTTCAAATGAAACAAATTAGATTTAAGTAATCATTTTGGTAGGAGCAAGGCTTAACATTGATTTTTTAATGAGAACTATTATCAAATAACAAGGTCTCTGTTATACTTTCTATAAGTTTTATATTTTTTAAAAATAAATGAAAAAACAAATAACTCCAATTTTACTGATATTAATGATGCTGGTAACGCCTATTGCTTCGGCGTTTGATCATTGTTCAGGTATGGATATGTCTAATCATTTATTAGAAAATCAAAACTTTTCCATGTCAACCATGGAAAAAGACTCTTTAATGGGTGAAAAAATAGTTAAAGAGAACCCAAACAATAAGGTTGATATGGATTGTCATAGCAATAATAGCTGCACCTTTCATGCATGTGGCGGATACGGCATAATTTCATCAAGCTCAACAATAAATGAAAATACCTCTTGGTATTATTCAGATTTTGAGTATATCTCACCTTATAGCAATATTTCCCCCTCTCTTTTAAGACCTCCTATAGCAAACCTCTAATAGAGGATTATCCTGTTTTGTCTTTGATTTATAACGCATGTAAGGCGTATTAATAAATCAGTTTTTTTGTTCAGTATTGCTCCTTATACTATTCAAAACACTCTTTATATAAGCATTCTCTCCTCTATACACATCTCTCAATTACTTTTTTGTTAACCTCCTGTGTATGAGGACTTTATGAATTTACCAAACAAAGCGACAGCTTTTTTTATATTGTTGGTTATATCCAGCATACTGAAAGCAGAAGCCCCCAATTTATTAACATTGAAATCCGCTGTCAGTATCGCGGTACAAAACAATCCAAGCTTAGCGCAGATGCAAGCGCTTTCTGAAGCTTTAGCTGCTATACCGTCTCAGGTTGGCACTTTGCCTGATCCTGTGATTAGCTTTAATGCGTTAAACCTGCCAGTTGATACCTTTGATACGGCTCAGGAAAATATGACTCAAATGCAGGGTGGTATTTCTCAGGCAATTCCCTTCTTTGGCAAACTTGCTTTACGTGAACAAGCTGCAACTTATCAAGCAGAAGCGGCAACATTAGATGTCATTGAAGCGCGATTTCGTCTTTTACGAGATGTTAAAAAGACTTGGTGGGCACACTTTTACCTGAATAGGGCACTGGATATCATCCTTGTAAATCAGGATCTATTGCGTCAATTCGTTAAAATTGCCCAAACAAAATATGAAGTAGGTGAAGGTTTACAGCAGGATGTGTTACTGGCACAGCTGGAATTATCTAAACTATTAGATACTGAAATTAGACTAACAGGTGCTATAGATAAAGCTAAAGCACAGATGAATGCTTTACTTGATCGACCTGCAAATCTTGCATTCAAAATCTCCGAACAAACTCAAGAAGACTTGCCTACACTACAAATAGAGTCATCTTTATTTGAACAAGCTGAAAACTATCGCGCTTTACTAACGTCCAGACGCAAATCCATTAATGCTGCACAATCTCGACTCGATCTCGCCAAGAAGGATTATTTTCCTGATTTTAAAGTGGGTGCTTTTTATGGTGGGCGTGATGACACCCTTTCAGGACAAAAACGCGCAGACTTTCTCAGTTTAAAACTCAGTATGAATGTACCTATTTTTGCAGCGACTAAACAGCGCAAAGCGGTTGTTCAACGCAGCAGTGAGTTAATGCAACAACGGTATGCTCTGCAAGATCAATGGAATAAGGTACGCGCTGAAATATCAACTGCCTATAGTGATTTTCATCAGGCTAAAAATCAGGTGGTGCTATTTAAAAGCGGCATTGTTCCACAGGCAAGACAAACAGTTGCTTCCATGCTGGCTGGATACCAAGTCAATAAAGTCGATTTTTTAAATCTAGTGCGTAGCCAAATCACTTTATATAACTATGAGACTCAATACTGGAAAGCATTAACTGAAGCTAATCAAGCATTAGCACAATTGACCGCCGTTGTCGGCAAGGAAGAAATTTATGAATAAGTCCGCATTAATGACTACATCACTTGTATTAGTTGCTGGTTTATCCGTAGGCATAGTCGCTGGATATTGGTTAGCCAATTCAAAGCAAGTGACTGAGAAGACACCCTCTTCGACTGATAAAAAAATTCTTTTTTATCGCAATCCTATGAACCCATCAGTTACCTCAGATGTTCCAGCGAAAGATGCAATGGGGATGGATTATGTGCCTGTTTATGCTGATAACGATAAAACTGAAAATTCACCCGCAGGAACAGTCAAAATAGATGGCATCACATCACAAAACATTAATGTGCGTACTGCCAAAGCGGTTCAGGGTACACTTTCCCATACGGTACGCGCATTAGGTAGAGTTGCTTATGACGAACAACGTATGGTGCATCTGCACCCTAAAACGGAAGGTTGGATTGAAAAACTAAATATAGATAAAACGGGGCAGAAAGTGAAGAAGGACACCGATTTATTGAGTATTTATTCACCGCAATTAGTGGCCAGTCAACAAGAGTATATTTTGGCCTTAAATAATCTAAAAGCACTTGAAAACAGCCCATTTAAAGATATTCGGCAAGGTGCTGAAGATCTGCTCGAAAGCTCCTATGAACGCTTAAAATTGCTTGATGTACCCGCACATCAATTACATGCATTAAAGAAAAGTCAAAAAATCAAAAAAAGCTTACATATTCATTCGCCTTCTGATGGCATAGTAATGAAAATTGGTGCCCGTGAAGGACAATTTGTAACACCCGCTACGGAAATCTATATGATTGCTGATTTACGCAAAGTTTGGGTCTATGTTGATATTTATGAATATGAATTACCTTGGGTTAAAGAAGGTGACCGAGTAGAAATGCAGCTCGCGGGTATCCCAGGTAAAACCTTTAAGGGTCATTTGGCATACATCTATCCATACGCTGAAGCTAAAACGCGCACTATTAAAGTTAGACTGGTCTTTGATAATCCAGACTTGTTATTGAAACCAGAAATGTTCGCTGAAGTGACTATTCATGCAGATCAACAAGAAAATGTAGTTATTATTCCTTCTGAGGCGGTGATTCGCTCTGGTGCGCGTAACCAAGTGTTTATTGTACGGGCACTGGGTAAATTTGAACCTCGGTTAGTCACACTAGGACTCGCATCCAATGGAAAAGTAACGGTATTAAAAGGGATTGAAGCGGGAGAAGTGGTTGTTACTTCAGCACAATTCTTAATTGATTCCGAATCTAAACTTCGTGAAGCCACAGCCAAAATGCTTCATGGTATAGATGCCAATCCAGTTCAAATAAACGATTCTGCTGTAATGAACCATGAAGAAATGGAGTTTATTCAACCCGTAGAAAAATTAGATAGTCAGCGTATGAATATAAATCATGAACCGTTTAAGGCAGAAGATCATTCTATGATGAATCATCATGATATGAACCCTGAGAATACATCCATGAATCATAAGGAGATGTCTCATGATTAGTTCTATTATTGATCATAGTATTAAAAACCGTACATTAGTATTAATTATGGCATTACTGCTTGCACTGGGTGGTTATTGGTCGTACAAAAACATGCCCTTAGATGCCATTCCTGATTTATCTGACGTACAAGTGATTGTGTTTACCGAGTTTTCTGGACAATCCCCTCAGGTCGTTGAAGAGCAGGTAACCTATCCTTTAACAACAGCTATGTTAGCCGTGCCTTATTCTAAGGTGGTGCGGGGTTATTCCTTTTTTGGACTGTCGTTTGTTTATGTCATTTTTGAAGATGGTACAGACCTCTATTGGGCTAGGTCACGGGTACTGGAATCCTTAAATTATGTCAGCGGCAAATTACCTAAAGGGGTAACCCCTACTTTAGGGCCTGATGCAACAGGTGTTGGCTGGGTATATGAATATGCTTTAGTGGATAAAACAGGAAAGCATGATTTAGCACAATTACGCTCACTGCAAGACTGGTATTTACGTTACCCCTTACAAACAGTCAAAGGTGTTGCTGAAGTTGCCTCTATTGGTGGTTTCGTCAAGCAATATCAAGTTGAAGTTGATCCTAATGCTCTACAAGCTTATGGCATCCCCTTATCAAAAGTAAAACAAGCGATTATTCGCTCCAATAATGATGTTGGAGGACGTTTGGTAGAAATGGCAGAAACTGAATATATGGTACGTGGTTTGGGTTATATCACTTCAGTTGATGATTTAAACACCATTCCTTTAGGGGTCAATAGTAATGGCACTCCCATTCGCTTAAAAGATGTCGCTCATGTCCATATTGGTCCTGAATTACGCCGAGGTCTAGTTGAATTAAACGGGGAAGGCGAAGTGGTAGGCGGTATCATTATTATGCGTTTTGGTGAAAATGCCCAAGCGACTATTACAGCGGTTAAAGATAAATTAGAAGAATTAAAACAAGGGTTACCTGAAGGGGTAGAAATTGTTTCAGTCTATGATCGCGGTGATTTAATAGGGCGAGCTGTCAAAACCTTAAATACAGCATTAGTTCAGGAGCTTATTATTGTCAGTGTGCTGGTTGGGCTATTTTTATTGCACCTTCGTTCCTCACTGGTCATTATCATCACTTTACCTTTAGGCATTTTAGTAGCCTTTATTATCATGCGTTATCAAGGCTTAAATGCCAATATCATGTCACTAGGCGGTATTGCTATTGCGATTGGTGATATGGTCGATGGAGCGATTGTCATGGTAGAAAACGCACATAAACATTTAGCCGATACCCGCGAAAAACGGCAACGTGAATTAACTAAAGAAGAGCGTTGGCAAGCAATTAGTACCGCCTCTAAAGAAGTTGGCCCTGCCTTGTTTTTCTCACTACTTATTATTACAGTTTCTTTTATTCCTATTTTTACCATGGAAGCGCAAGAAGGTCGGTTATTTAGTCCTTTGGCTTTTACTAAATCTTATGCCATGGGAGCCGCAGCCATTTTAACTGTCACGGTTGTTCCTGTGTTAATGGGCTACTTTATTCGGGGGCATATTATCCCTGAACATAAAAACCCAGCAAACCGTGGATTACATTTTTTACATACGCCTGTTTTAAATTTAGCCATGCGTTTTCGTGGTGTAACTTTAGTCCTTGCTGTTTTGCTATTAGGGTCAACTTATTACCCACTGTCAAAAATTGGTAGTGAATTTATGCCACCACTGGATGAGGGTGATATTTTATATATGCCAACGACTTTTCCTGGTATTTCTATCACTAAAGCAAAAGAATTGTTGCAACAAACAGATAAGATATTAAAGACCTTTCCAGAAGTACAACAAGTCTTTGGTAAAGTGGGACGTGCTGAGTCAGCGACCGATGCTGCACCCTTATCAATGATGGAGACTACGGTACGCTTAAAGCCCAAACAACAATGGCCTAATCCTGATAAATCCACACAAGAATTAATGAGTGAAATGGATAAGGCCATTCAATTCCCTGGTCTTGCCAATGCATGGACTATGCCGATTAAAACGCGTATTGATATGCTGTCAACAGGTATAAAAACACCCGTTGGTATTAAAGTTTCAGGACCTGATTTGAACGTTTTGCAAAAAATCACAGGTGATATTGAACAGGCCATGAAAACTTTACCAGAAACAACATCAGCTTTTGGTGATCGTACTGTCGGTGGTTACTATATGGATTTTGACATTAATCGTAAATCCGCTGCACGTTATGGCTTAACTGTAGGTGATGTACAAGATGTGATTCAAAGTGCTATTGGTGGCATGAATATTACTGAAACAGTAGAGGGCTTAGAACGCTATCCGGTTAATTTGCGCTACCCTCGTGAACTACGCGATAACATGGAAAGTTTAAATAGGGTATTAATCTCCACACCCACAGGCACTCAAATTCCTTTAGCATTAGTTGCTGATTTAAATCTGAGACGTGGACCTCCGATGATAAAAAGTGAAAATGCACGTCCTAATGCTTGGGTGTATGTGGATATTAGCAGTTCTGATATTGGCGGTTTTGTGTCTAAAGCTAAGCAGGTACTTGCTGATAAAGTCACTATACCTGCTGGATACACCGTAGCTTGGTCAGGACAATTTGAATATATGGAACGGGCTGCGGCAAGATTACAAGTTGTTGTTCCTATCACATTATTATTGATCTTCTTTCTTCTATACCTGACTTTTGGAAATATTACAGAGCCTCTGATTGTTATGCTTTCTGTTCCCTTCGGGCTGATAGGAGGGATTTGGATTGTTTATGCTTATGGCTTTAATTTATCGGTTGCTGTGTATGTGGGCTTTATTGCACTCGCAGGCACCGCAGCAGAAACAGGCGTGATGGTATTAAACTTTATTGATATTGAAATAGATAAATTACGCAAGCAAACACAAAGGTTATTATCCTCAATAGAAATCCGTAATGCTGTCGCTTCAGCCACTGCATTACGAGTACGCCCTGTTGCCATCACTGCATTTTCAACCATGATTGGGCTTATTCCTATTATGTTAAGTACAGGCACAGGAGCAGATGTAACTCAACGTATTGCCGCCCCTGTATTAGGTGGAATGCTAAGCGTTTTATTACTCAGTTTATTAGTGTTTCCAGTGATCTATAGTCTGGTTTTACAATTTCAAGAAGAACAAAAAAATAACACATAATTTTATAAATCCTATTATCAAATAGAGGTAATGGGTTTAATTACGAATTAAATAAATAACAATTTAAGAGATAGACATGATAGAAAGTATTTCCAATGTCAGGCAGTCAGTTTGATCCGTTGGCAGTAGCTGTCTTTTTTGAGGAAGAGAAAGTGTTTCGTGAAATGATTCTAAATAATTGTCAAATGAAACCAAATATTTGATATTTATTTGTTATTAAAACGTTTAAGTTATGGGATAACTTAAATTTACTGGTTTCATATCCATTAAATTAAGCAGTAACCTGATGTTATTTACTGTCACAAAAATCAGATAAATTTAATCTGGTTTTTATGACAGTAAATACCTTCTAAAGTTATGATTTGTTATCAACACACTTTCAGAGGGGCTCGCATATTTGTGAATATGGTGGCTGTTAGTCGTATCTATGTTTTCCTTAATAGGAAGTAATGCGTCAATATCACTGCCAAGGTGCAGGTAGTGGATTTGCTGCGATACCATTACCTCCTGTAAGAGAAACGCCAAAAAGTGATACATTTTGTGGAACATCGGGTACATTCAAAGGTACATCACCTGCATGAGAAGGAAGAGAACCATTGTTAGGTAAGTCTATAACAGAAACATAGTTTTCTTTCTTATGAGTAACATAAGCGTAATAGCCAGTCTCATCAGCTTTGCGTGTAAAAGTAGCGCCATGAGCACCTTTACCTGTATTAAATGATGCCACAACTGTATTTGTAGCCGTATCAACAACTACTGTAGGACTTCCAGGAACAACAAGATAACTATCATCTGGTGAAACTGGAGCTTGTACGGGACAACCACCAACTGTAAGAGTAGACATTGATTCTATTGGATCTGTTTCCAAGTTATAGATAGAAACACTACCTTCCAAACAGTTACCCGCATAACCTCTAGTACCTGTTGAATTAACACCAGCACCTAACGGGTAAAGCCCAGCATCTAATGTAATAATCTCTTCTTTTTTATCAGGATCAATAAAGCTAACCGTATTATCCAAAGAGTTTGATGTCATTATGATTTCTGAACCATCATCAGGATTTCCACCATACCAAATGCCATGTGGTCCAGAACCACTGATAGGGATTTGGTCAGTTAAACGCATGTTTTTTTGTTTAAACATCTGTACATAATTAGAGCCTTCAATTGAAACATAAAAATTATCGCCTGTATGATCACTGGTTATATGTGCAGGAGCAGCTCCAGCAATATAATTTGTAGTCACTTCTTTGGTGATTGCATCAATTTCGGTCAAATAGTTATCAAACCAATTAGTAATAACAGCCGAACCACCATTCGATTTAAACCAGATATTATGCGGATTATTACCCACTTCGATTTCATTGATAACACCCCAAGTACTAGTATCAATAACTTGAATAACACCATCCTGACCCCTTGATGTTTCACTGGTTGATGATTTATCTTGAAATTGTGCTTCGATCCATATTTCACCAACGCCTCCAACAGAAGGTAATTCTTGTGGAGTAGTGAGAGTTACTGTTGGAAGCGTAGCCACTTCATCAACAAAAATTTGCCCTCTCATATAAGGATGTATTTTACATAAAAAAGTGTAAACACCTACTTCGTTAAAGGTGCGATAGTAAGTACCATTAGGGCCTAATAAACCAGAATCACTTCCAATAGCAGTAGCATCATCTTCAACGCCACGTTCAATGGTCTCATCTTCATAGCCACGAGCAGCAACAAATTCGAATTGAGTGACAGGGTGATAGGTTCTACCTTGGTTTACAAATTTAACTGTTTCACCTGTCGTTATTTCTAGTTGCATCTTGTCATACCAAGGGTCTTCATCCCTAATAATCACCGTATGGTCTTCCACTGGTGCAGGAATAAATGATTCAGGTAAATCGTTGACATAAGTAGCAAGGGCATCTAGTTCCGCATCGCTAATTTCTTGATGTGCAAAAGATGGCATTTCTGGTCGCCGCCCTTCACGAACCCATTTTTTTATTGATCTTATTGAGCGTCCAGCAATTTTAAAGCCTCGCTGGCTTGGGTCTATCCATGAAGTACCACCCTGACCTTCATCTCCGTGACAAGTTGCACAGTTTGCACGCATGATTTGTTCAGGTGGCTTTGCATTACTTACTACAGGTAAAATTGATGCTATTGAAAGAACAGCTATTGGAATTATTTTTATTTTACTCATATCTTTCCCCTCAGAATTTATAAGCATATTTAGATGGTTATGAATTTTACTGAAGCTTCCTTGTTTTCAAAATTATGCGCCCGTTAAGTCTACAGGATTCATATTTTTGTTTGCATTACCCTAAGCATATCAACCCCACCTAAAAACTATCTCTATATCATAAAAAAAAGGATTAGGGGAACTTCGGAAACTTGATTTTACTGCTTGGACTTAAATTGGCAACAGCTTTACACATAAAAACAAGTTAAAAGTGTAAAAACTGCTGTTTTTGTAAGTTAGAAATTACATATTTTGTGTTTTTGATATATAGAAAGGTCATTGGTTGCCATTCCAAAAATTTTCCACTTTTTAATTTCAGCATTTAAATAATTGAATGACTGATTTTGGCTGACTGTACTCATTCAAATAAAGTAAGAAATGTTCTTGATGAATAATACTCAATAGGCGCTATCGACCCATAGCTGTCAGACATTACATCTAGTTTGGCTAGACTAGCACCTCCCCTTTTAATCCATATTTTTCACCAAATTTATTCCTATATATTGACAAGAACAATAACCCCACATAAACTTAACTAACGTTTGTTAAGGTGATTATAGTTTGAATTCAAAAGAAAAAATATTAGTAAAAGCAAAAAACTTATTTGCTGAAAAAGGGTTTACTGCGGTTTCAATGCGCAGCCTTGCCAAAACTGTCAACATGAGTGCTGCGGCTCTTTATCATCACTTCCCCGATAAAAACACGCTATATCTTGAAACGGTTCAATACGCTTTTGCTGATAAAGCAATACGTTTCTCTGATGTGTGGAAAATGGAAAGTTCTGCCGAAAAGAAGCTCGCATTATTTGTTAGTTCTCTAATTCAGGTTTTAGTCTCAGATAGTGAGTTTCATCGCTTAATTCAAAGAGAATTGCTGGATGGAAATACGGAAAGACTAAAAATGTTAGCTGAAGATGTTTTTCAAGATCAGTTCAATTTCTTACTTTTATTAATGAAAGAAATAGCGCCTGAAAAAGATGCCCATTTATCGGCAATTTCAGTATCTAGTTTATGCATGCGTCACCTTGAGATGCTCTCTCTTTCTCGGTTTTTACCAGACTGGAAAGAAGAGCATGAGAATCCTGATGTAATTGCAGAACATATCTTAAGCCTATTATTTAATGGCTTAAAAAGAGGTGACTCATGAATAAAAAATCAATGTTATTAAGTTTTTCAAAATTTGTAACAGAACGTCCTTGGTGGGTTTTATTGTTCACATTGATTACTGTGTCGGGTATGAGTATAGGTGCTCGCAATTTAACCCTTGAAACTGACTACCGTGTATATTTTAGTGAAGAAAATCCACAATTAATTGCATTTGATGAAATACAAGATATCTACAATAAGTCAGATTCTGTTCTATTTATAATAGAACCCAATGATGGCATTATTTTTACACCTAAAACATTAGAAGCTATCCAGCTATTAACTGAAAAAGCTTGGAAAATACCTTACTCAAGTCGAGTTGATTCAATTACAAATTATCAACATACCCAAGCAGAAGAAGATGATTTGATTGTTGCCGATTTAGTGATTGACCCTCAAGTATCTGCTGAAGAAATAGAAAGAATAAAGCACGTAGCACTCCATGAACCCTTGTTAGTCAATCGATTGGTATCAAGCAAAGGTCATGTTTCAGGTATTAATGTTACGCTGCAATTACCAGGGAAAGACCCGTTTGAAGCCACCGAAGTAGCAACCAGTGTCCGTTCATTAGCATCTGATATCGAAGAGAGTTATCCCCATATAAAGATTCACTTAACAGGAATGGCTATGTTTACTAATGCCTTTGTTGAGTCATCTATGAATGATAATAAAACATTAGTTCCGCTGATGTACTCAATCGTTATTCTCGTTTTGTTTCTGAGTTTAAGGTCTTTTAGTGCAACATTATCTGTCGTGATTTTAATCGTTTTTTCTGTTATTGCTGCATTAGGTATTGCGGGCTGGTTAGGTTGGTACTTAACCTCTACATCGGCTATTGCACCAACCATTATCTTAACGATGGCTATTGCTGATTGTGTCCATATTTTAGCTACTCAGCTACACAATATGCGTATTGGACATGAAAAGAAAAAAGCCATACAAGAAAGCTTATTAATTAACTTTCATCCTGTCTTTTTAACCAGTATAACCACGGCTATTGGATTTTTAAGCATGAACTTCAGTGATGCGCCACCCTTTAGGGATTTAGGTAATATTGTCGCTATAGGGGTGATGTTGGCATGGTTATTATCCATTACTTTTTTACCTGCCTTAATGAGTATTTTACCTATAAAGGTTAAACCGAAAGATGAGTTGAACAATTCCATAATGGAGCATTTGTCTGAATGGGTCATTAAATACCGTAAAGCTTTATTAATTGTTAACGGAGCTCTTGCGCTGGTTATGATTTCTCTTGTTCCTCAAAACCAGTTAAACGATGAGTTTATAAAATATTTTGATAAGAGCACCGAATTTAGACAGAGCACAGATTTTCTAAATGAAAATATGGGTGGGCTTTATAACCTTGAATTTTCAATTCATGCGAATGGCACAGGCGGAATAAGTGAACCTAAGTTTTTGCAGAATGTGCTACGGCTTACCGATTGGCTAGAAACGCAACCCGAAGTGATTCATACCAATACCATCACGGATACATTTAAACGCCTAAATAAAAATATGCATGGCGATAAAGATGAATGGTATCGCTTACCTGAAAATAGAGAATTGTCGGCACAATCTTTATTGCTCTATGAAATGTCATTGCCGTATGGCTTGGATTTAAATGACCAAATTAATATCGATAAATCAGGCATACGCATTATCGCAACATTAGAAAGTTTAAGCTCTAATCAAGTGCTTGAAATTGAAGCGCGAATTAAGCAGTGGCTTTCACAAAATATGAGCGATTATAAAGTTGAAATAGCCAGCCCTATCTTGATGTTTTCACATATTGGCAGTCGAAATATTATGGGTATGTTGACGGGATCAGCCATCGCTTTAGTGCTTATATCTTTAATTCTCATCATTGCTTTTAAATCCTTTAAATTAGGCATGATAAGCCTAATTCCTAATCTTATTCCTGCGGGTGTCGCTTTTGGTATCTGGGCATTGATTGATGGACAGGTTGGGCTTGGAATTTCAGTGGTGAGTGGCATGACCTTAGGTATTGTTGTCGATGATACTGTGCATTTCATTAGTAAATATAAACATGCCCGAATAGACAAAATGATGAATAAAGAAGATGCGGTTCGCTATGCATTTTCAACTGTGGGAACAGCAATATCAATTACATCTATCGTGTTAGTAGCGGGTTTTATGATATTAAGTTTATCCCATTTTTCAATGAATTCCGAGATGGGATTATTGACCGCAATAACCATAGCTGTTGCTTTATTCATGGACTTATTGCTTTTACCCCCCTTATTAATGAGCATGGAGAAAAAATGAAAAAATCATTATTGGTTACACTCTTAGTTTTATTTTCAACACAGACCTTTGCATTAACCGCGCAAGAAAGAGGTCTGCAAATCATTACCGAAGTTGATAAGCGTGATATAGGGTTTGGTGATACCAAAGCCACCTTAAACATGCGTTTAATTGATAGAAGAGGGAATGAAAGCTTACGCTCTCTAACAATGAAAACACTTGAAGTGATTGGTGATGGCGATAAAAGTCTGACTATCTTTAGTACCCCCAGAGATATTAAAGGCACCGCTTTTTTAAGCTTCACCCATGCTTTAGTACCTGATGAGCAATGGTTATATTTACCTGCTCTTAAACGGGTTAAGCGCATTTCTTCCAGCAATAAATCAGGACCTTTTTTAGGAAGTGAATATGCCTTTGAGGATTTAACCTCTTTTGAAGTAGCAAAGTATAACTATACCTATCTGCGAGATGAAACTATTGATGGTATTGCCTGTTTTGTACTTGAGCTAATTCCTAATTATAAGCACTCTGGATATACGCGGGAAGTTGTCTGGATAGGTCAAGCACGTTATATCGCCATTAAAGTCGATTATTACGACAGAAAAGAATCCCTGTTAAAAACCCAGATATTCAAAAATTACAAACAATATTTGAATCAATATTGGCGAGCTAGTGAACAGATAATGACTAATCGCCAAAATGGTAAGCGTAGCGAATTGATCTGGAAGGATTATCAATTTGGCATGGGGCTTACAGACCGAGATTTCGATAAAAACACCTTGAAACGTGCTAGATAAATTCAAATCTTCGAGCTCATTTTTATGTTTAACACTTTTGTTAAATACCAATGTTTTATTTGCCGCTGAAATTTCTGGTTATGCAGGCCTTGAAAGCTTAGGTTTTATACATAATCCAATAGATAGTCGTCAGCACAATCATTATTTATCGGGGGTTATTGAACCTGAGTTTTATCATGAATGGGATGATGGGAGACAAAGCCTAGCATTTGTACCTTTTTATAGATTATCTCAGCATGACAATAAACGAACACACTTTGATATTCGTGAATTAACATGGCTAAAAGTTGCAAACGATTGGGAATTAAGAGTTGGTATACGAAAAGTATTTTGGGGCGTTACCGAATCTCAACATTTAGTTGATATTATCAACCAAACAGATCTGGTTGAAAACTCTGATACTGAAGATAAACTAGGACAGCCAATGATTAATCTGGCATTGATCAATGACTGGGGAACACTTGATTTGTATTTTTTAGCAGGATTCAGAGAAAGAACATTTCCAGGAAACGAAGGACGGTTACGTTCTTTTCCAGAAATCAATACAGGTGAAGAACGTTTTGAAAAGCACGGAATTGAAAAGCAGCTGGCTTATGCCATGCGTTGGTCTCACTCAATAGGTGATTGGGATATTGGTTTTTCACATTTCTATGGAATGAATCGAGACCCTTCAATCATAGTTGAAGCAGATGCCGCTGGAAAAATACAATTAATTCCCTATTACGAAATGATTCATCAAACAGGATTAGATGTACAACTAACTCAAGAGAACTGGTTATGGAAGCTTGAATCTATTGTGCGTTCTGGACAGGGAAAAACCTATTTTGCTGGAACGGGTGGTCTTGAATATACTTTTTATGATGTATTTGAAACAGGATTAGATTTCGGAGTGGTTTCTGAATATTTGTATGACAGTCGAGGTAGTAACGCACCTGTTGCTTTTCAAGATGATTTTTTAGCTGCTATAAGACTTGGTTTTAATGATATTCAAAGTACAGAGGTTTTAGCTGGAATTATCTTTGATAGAACAAATAACACGAAGTTTTATAGTGTCGAGGCCAGTAGACGTTTTGGAAATAATTGGAAAGTTGAACTAGAATCTCGGTTTTTTAGCTCAGTACCTAAAAATGATCCTTCGTTTGTATTGAGAAATGATGATCATTTTCGTGTTGAAGTTAGGTATTATTTTTAGCTGGCTTAATATAAATATTAAGCAAAGTATTATTTTCTATTACTTTTCTCAATGCCTGCTTTTGGCTGACAAGCGCCCATTATAAAGAGCGTTTGAGGACCCGCAATTATATATTTTAAACTTCAGTTCGTTCTGCGACCTCTAAAGCATCATCAACTTCAATACCTAAATACCGAACTGTACTTTCCAGTTTTGTATGACTTAATAACAATTGAACTACTCTTAGGTTTTTTGTTCTTCGATAAATCAATGTGGCTTTAGTACGCCGAAATGAATGAGTGCCATATGCTGATGGATCAAGTCCAATTTTTGATACCCAAGATTTAACAATTCTTGAATATTGTCTGGTAGAAAGGTGTAAAGATTTTAGGTTCAATAATGTTTTTAACATAGATCCTTATTCTAAATTTACCAAATTATTTTCGATGATGAACTGTACCAAAGTACAATAGCTTTTAAACTATTACGATGCTATTCTAAAGTCCAAAACTAATTTCTTTTTCATTTATTCGGTTCTTAATTATGCAGAAATCATTAAAAACTATAATTACTATTTGTTTTACTTTAGTCTTTTCCCATATGGTGCATAGTCAAGGAAAACCCAGTGAGACAGCTAAACCTAGTGGGAATATTGGTTCTAATATAACTGCTGATCCTGATGATTATTTATTGCCAGATGGAACACCATGGTATGTTGTTCCTGATATTGAGAGATTGCGGAAAGAACTAACTCGAGGCACTAGTAATTACTCCGAAGTTGATATCTCTCGTGATAGGATTTGGGCAGAAAAAGTTGTGTTTGGTTTTGATGCAATGGTTGATACTTATGCAACCATTGGCGATGGACGAACTGACGGAAGACTATCATTATACCAAGGTAAAGTTACGAATTGTTCTTCTTGTCATGCACAAGGAGGAGTCGTACCTGGTTCATACCCCTTATTCAGGACAACCCCCTTTTATCAAAAGCGAAGTTCAGATGACCCCACCAACATAGCTAAAACGGGGCGGCTTTATGGTAATTTAGGATATAACCGAGACATCATTACTCGCATTCGAGATTGCGGTATTCATTGTGCTGGAGGAGGTCAAATACCTGAAACTTATGAAGATGAAAACGGGGTAACTCAAATTGCTTTTGAAATGGAATCTTTTGTTTTATGGACAGAAGTTGTTAACAAGGGTATTTACCCAGGAGAAGGACTGATAGATTACTATCAAGAGACGGATTCAAACGATCCCATGCGAGATACGATTGATGAAGTACTTGCTACTATTCCAGGTGCAAGAATACCAATATTTAACAATATTCTAAAAGAGAGTCCGTATTATGAAGCAGATGTGATTGCTGGTAAGAATGTTTATAAACGTAGTTGCTCTTCTTGTCATGGACGAGATGGACAAGGTAAGTGGAGTAGAAAAGGTTTCACTGCCCCTCCTCTTACAGGGGAAGCTTCCTTTACATCAGCAGGGGGTCCCTATATGGTCCCACCATTAGCTGCTTTTATTAAAAAACAAATGCCACTATCATCCCCTGATTCATTAACAGAACAGGATGCCTTAAATGTTGCTGCTTATATAACTAATATGCCCAATAGAGAAACTCGTTGGTGGCAGGACTACTTTTTTGAACATAACCCATGTGGACGCCCAGCATTTTTACCTTTGGATGTTGGTTTTACTCCTGTTGGTTACCCATTTACTCCTGAACAAACAAAATTCGGACCTTGGAAAGAAATCAATACTTGGCTAAAAAGTAATGATTGCATTGATAAAAACCCCAAAACCACCCCTTTATTAGTTAAAGATTTTGATACTGGGTTTGATGAGGCTGCAAATACATTTTCAAAACCAACAGATACCCCAGAACTATGCAAGGCGGTTCGTCCCAACCTTTTATTTGACCGTATTACAAAAATATTGACTCCAATGTATTCATGCGACACATATAATAATGAATATTTTGAATACATAGTCAATAATGGATCTGGATCTCCCGAAATAGGTCTGAGTTTAGAAGACAATTTTGATGGTACTTGGTACAGTTCATATTTTGATTATATAAATACCGGTTCTGACATTTTATTAGAAGGACTAACACCTGAAGATGTTCAGCAATGTCGCAAAGCTTTTGAACCACCTTTTGTATGCTTTATTCCTTAATACTTCAAGTGTGGGGTCATATTTAAATTAAATTGTACTAACAATCTTCGACGAGGGAAGATTGTTAGATCCTATTGGATCTCAACTGAAAGGTGTTTTTAAGTATATAGATTATTAAATGACTGCTTTTGGCTGACAAGCGCCCATTATAAAGAGCGCTTGAAGACCCGCAATTATATATTTTAAACTTCAGTTTGTTCTGTGACCTCTAAAGCATCATCAACTTCAATACCTAAATACCGAACTGTACTTTCCAGCTTTGTATGACCTAATAACAATTGAATTGCTCTTAGGTTTTTTGTTCTTCGATAAATCAACGTGGCTTTAGTACGCCGAAATGAATGAGTGCCATATGCTGATGGATCAAGTCCAATTTGTGATACCCACGATTTAAAAATTCTTGCATATTATCTGGTAGAAACAGCAATTCTCAATTTAGGATGGGGCATGTAAATCAATAGCTTATGGCTATCGTTTTGTTCTTTTATAAAACACTTTGCTGCACTCAGTACCTTTTTCTATCAAAATAATGCCTGAATTCCCACATAGAATGAATGAAGGTCACTAAAGCCTTGGCTGTATAATGGATTGCGACCAAACAGCCCATCACCCAACGGGTGCAGCCAAGACTGATGAATATATTACCTTACAAACTTAAAACCACAAAAGAACAATTGACTTCCAGAGCTGGATTAGTGA
>Ga0209826_1000949_pt1 | contig 20750 bp, 19 predicted proteins | sample GOMGulsemesocosm_5_FD_184637 | JGI IMG/M metagenome (GOLD analysis project Ga0209826, IMG submission 184637) | Methane-oxidizing microbial communities from mesocosms in the Gulf of Mexico - GOM15C Gulf of Mexico (SPAdes) (version 2) | ecosystem: Environmental > Aquatic > Marine > Cold seeps... | reverse complement strand
GTAGCCCTCGCTATCAGCCATCCCATAGAGAACCTCAATCAAGCGTTCTGATCTACAGCCTTGTCGCGCTTCGATATTGATGAGGTTCAAGAAGATGTGCCAGTTGCCCAGTACGCCATGATCTTCCCCCTCTCGCATGTATTCGTCATGAACAAAGCGATAGAGGTAAATCGGGGCCACCAAATCAAAGAACTTGGTCGGGTCCGCCGCAAGCGATCGCCCCAATGCCGTCGCCCGCAATGTCCCCTTATAGCGCCTGATCAACTTAAGATGATGCAGCAGGTTCCTCAGTGGCCAGAGAGGAAACAGGTCATGCTCATTCAGCACCTTGTTGACGACAAACAGTTCCTCAGGCGTGTGCCCCGGCCAGTTAAAAGCAGCGGCAGCCCAATGTACAAACTTGCGATTCATCGCGTCAGATTTGGTCAGACCGATTCCGCCGTGCTCGTCAGCATAGTCCAATGTCCGAACCACCCCACGCAGCATTGGTGAGTGCCTCAAAACATCAACAGCAGTGTGCAGTTTGAGAGTGGGATCCATACCTGAACGCTAACCAGTTCGTTCAGATCCAGCAATCCGCAAGGCTTACCAACCCTACGATATTTGACGTCTCCGGGTCGCTAAGCCTTGCTGCCGTCAGCGCCCCTGGTGACATTTCTGCTTTGCGTAGCCAGTGACATTTCTGAATGGCGTTTACACACGTATCGCTCGGTGTGCGCTACTTCCAACTGCGACTCTTGTTAGAAAACAGTAGTTTATCTAACAAGAGGAATCGGTATGGGAGCCGTTTATAGCCAGCTGAGTATCACAGAACGACGCAGAATAGAACGCTGGAGACACGCAAAGGTGTCCGTCAACGAGATGGCCCGCGTTCTGGGACGTTGCAGGTCAACGATATTCCGAGAATTAAGGCGTAATCATTTCTCTGATCCCTGTATGCCAAAGTGCGACGGTTATTATGGCGCTGCTGCCCAATTGGTGGCAGCCGGTCGGCGTGCTCGACAACGCAAATTGATCAAATATCCAGGCCTGACTAAACGCGTCGTTGAGCGGCTAAAGAATGGTTGGACGCCTGAGCAGATTGGCAACCGCATGATCTATGACTGTGTAGCTATTCGGGTTTGCCAGGAAACCATCTATCGCTACGTCTATTCCAAAGAAGGCCAAGAAAAGGAGCTTTGGTGGTATTTGCCTCGGCATCGAAAAAACCGCATTCCTCGCCGTGCCCGAAAGCGCCAAAAGCCTAAGTTCGATCGTGATGTCAGCATCTTGTTTCGTCCCCCTCTCGGGACATCGCTGCGCGATACCCTGCCGGGCAGTGGATGATGTGGCCCATCGCCGCCAGTTTGGTCACTGATGGTGTGGATACCTCACCCCGGAACCGGCATCAAACTGTGCCATAGTGGTGATGTTGAAAGCACCAAATCGGAGGAGGCATCCATGAACGAAGTTACAATGATAGGCGTCGACTTGGCAAAGTCAGTTTTCCAGGTCCACGGCGCGACGGCATTTGGAGAACCTGTGTTTCGAACGAAGTTGTCTCGCGGGCAGTTCTTGAAGTTTCTGAGCGAGCAGCCGACTTGTGTAGTGCCTCTTCGCACTATTGGGGCCGCGAGATTATGAAACTTGGGCACGATGTCCGCCTGATCCCGCCGATCTATGTGAAGCCCTTTGTCAAACGGCAGAAGAACGATGCGAATGACGCGGAAGCTATCGCCGAAGCAGCAGTCCGACCGACGATGCGTTTTGTACCTGTCAAATCAGCAGAACAACAATCGCGGTCTATGGTCTTTAAGACGCGTGATTTGTTTGTCCGACAGCGCAATGCGATCATCAACGCGCTGCGTGGTCATTTGATGGAATATGGCATCATCGCCCCTCCGGGTCGGAACTTTGTGAAGAAGCTGGCTGAACAGATCGAAAGCCCGGACAGTGACCTGCCTTCTATCGTCATTGAACTCAGCCGCGTGCATCTGGATCAGCTCAGTGTCTGCACCGACAAAATTGTAGTGATTGAGCGACGTCTGAAAGATGAAGCAAAATCTGACCCAGAGACAATCCGGTTGCAGACCGCACCGGGTATTGGGCCTGTGAGTGCAATGGCAATCAAGGCCTTCGCCCCGCCGTTGGAGGGCTTCAAACGCGGTCGCGACTTTGCAGCATGGCTCGGGTTGGTGCCGGTGCAAAAATCTACGGGTGGGCGTCAAATTCTGGGCCGGACATCAAAAATGGGGCAGCGCGATATCCGGCGATTGCTGATCATTGGTGCAATGACCCGGATCAGATGGGCGATCAAGAACGCCCCACCCAAGGGCTCGTGGCTGGAACAGATGTTGGACCGCAAGCCGCGCATGCTGGTGGCAATAGCCTTGGCCAACAAAACCGCTCGGACGATCTGGGCGATGATGACAAAACACGAGGATTATCGAGATCCGACCGCGGCAGCGTAAACTGCAACGCTCGGTATGATGTGAGAAGGACATTGAGACAGTAAGGACAAATGATCGACTAGATCGAGGTTAGGAAAACCAGGCCTTCCCAGAGAGCTTCGCGCTCGTGACACTGATATGGACCCGACCTTCGCATCGCCATACCGGCCCGCGGCATGTGAAACGCCGCAATCTGAGGCCTGACACATGACCGTACCCGATCACATGTTCAAACGGTTCAAGAAAATCCTTGCATCAAAAGGGGTATCCACACATGGGAAGGTGACTTAATGTTGTTTGAACAAAAGCTTGGGCAAACCAACGTAACGACTCTGGTTGAACGCGTGAGCCGGTTTACAGTGATATTGAAGAACCCGAACAAACGCACAAAACCGGTCATGCATTGCCCGACAGGCGATACTTATATCGCCGAGAGGGGGCAAAATCATCAAGGCCATTAAGGATCTGCCCCAGATCGCGCGCAGATCCATTACATTTGACCGCGGCACTGAGTTCGTCAGCTGGCCGCACCTGCAGGCTGAGATTGGCACCCAGACGTGGTTTTGTGACCCATACTCACCCTGGCAGAAAGGCACTGTCGAGAACACCAACCGGCGAGCCAGACGCTGGTTGCCGCGAAAACGTGACATCCGGTCAATGTCAGACAACGACATCAAAGAAATCAGTGACCGCCTCAACAACACGCCCCGAAAATGCCTCGGATGGAAGACCCCAGCTGAGGTCTTCCGCGAAAAGATGTTGGAAGAAATGCGATGAGCCCCCTTGTATGTCCTTTGAGCGGCATTTCTGCTGAAGATATGCTGCGCTCCAGGTGAGGTGGCCACCTCACCTGGAGGCTCGGTTTGGGTCGTCGCCCCCTTGGCTACTTGGAGCCGCAGGGTAGCTTGACCGGACCGGCATATGGAAAACTGATCTGAACAGATGAAAGGGAATTCACGAATGTCCCGCATACAAGGAAAGACTTCTTCCCTCCAGCTTGCCACCCACCAAGTATACGTCGGGATCGATGTGAGTAAATCACATCTCGATGTCTATATTCACCCCTGCGGCATCGCCCGGCGGGTAAGGAATGACAAAACCGGCATTGCGGCACTGGTCAGGGTCCTGCGCCCTCATACGCCAGAGACTGTCGTTGTTGAGGCAACTGGTCGATATCACCGGCTCTGTCACAGACATCTGCACAACGCCGGATTCTGCGTGGCCGTCATGAACCCATACCGAACCCGGAGGTTCTCAGACGTTCTTGGTCAACTTGCAAAGACCGACAAGATCGACGCCAGAATGCTCGCCCAATTCGGCGCGATGGTACAACCTGTGGCTTCTTCGCCCCCTGCCCCGGCTGTTGCAATCCTGAGTGAGCTGCTGACCGCTCGGCGGCAGACAGGTACCGAGAAAACTGCGCTTCAGAACCAGTTGAGCGAGGCGGAAAGCAATTTGGTCAAACGGCAGATCCGGGCGCGCCTAAAGATGTGCGAACGCCATCAGACCGTGCTGGAAAAAGAAATCCGCACGACGATCCAGCAGCATTCGGAGCTGAAGTTTCGTTTCGATATCCTGACGTCGATCCCCGGTATTGCTTTGATCACAGCCGCAACCCTGATTGCTGAACTGGATGAGCTGGGTGCTGCAAACGCTTCTCAGATCGCGGCACTGGTTGGAGTTGCACCGATGAACTGCGATTCAGGCGTCTGGCGTGGGCAAAGGCGCATACGCGGCGGCAGGCAAAACGTCCGCAACGCCCTCTACATGGCCGCACTCACCGCCAGTCGCGCAAGCCCGGACATGGCACAGTTCTACAACCGTCTCAGAAACAACGGAAAGCCTTTCAAAGTCGCGATCACTGCTGTCATGCGAAAACTCGCCATCATCGCCAACACTCTCATCACGGAAAACAGAAAGTGGAGCCCAATACACCCTTGAAATCAGACACAGATGCTACCCTGGTGGCGAACAAGTGTCGCGCGTTTGCCCAACATAATCCTTTAGTCAAATGCCCAAGTCGGCCGCTTCGGCGGCGTCTCGCAGTGCCGTAACCCCACGAGCTGGGCCACCTGGGTGTGTCAAATTGGTCCTTGGACAGCCTTTCTGACTATGGCGCGAAGACGGTAAAGCGGGGTTTGGCTCTGGTGTTGGAGCATCAAAGCCACAAACACTCCGCAGTTCAGGTGTCGCTCACAACTGATAAATCCGGTGCAAAATTCCTGAAAGCAATGTCGAAGATCTGTTTAGTCCTGCTTTAACCCGTAGCTGCTAAACTCAACCAGAACATCGTTGATTTCAGTATCGCTTAGAATATGCGGCTCACCAATGCTCAGGCTGACCACATAGCCCTTGGCCAGCGTTTCCAATTCTACCATGCGCCACATCGCGCGCTCTAAGGTGTCGCCCACAACCACGGAACCGTGGTTGGCCATCAGGCAACCGTACCGATCGATCATGGCCTTATCCAAGTTGGCAGACAGGGCAGCACTGCCGTAAATCGCGTAATCCGCCAGTCGCACGGAATTGCCGCCAAAAGCCGCAACCATATAGTGGCAGGCCGGGATTTCGCGGCGGTTCATCGCCAGAGCACTGCAATAGACCGGATGGGCGTGTACCACCGCATGGCAGTCGGGTTTTGACTGCAACAGGGATTGGTGAAACCGCCATTCTGTTGACGGTTTCAGCTGTCCGGGCGCAGGACTGGCCCCTTTGAGCGGCATCGAGACGATCATGTCTGGGGCTAATTGGTCATAGGCCACGCCAGACGGAGTGATCAGCATTTGATCGCCCACCCGCACCGAAATATTGCCGGACGTACCCTGATTGATGCCCAGAGTATTCATCGAAAGACAGGCGTCAATGACAGCTTGTCGAATTTCGGTGCAGTCTGAATAGGGTGATTTCACGTTGTGCTCTCCAGCATGGCGGCAGCGGTTTTTGTACAGGTTGCAATATGGGTGGCATAGCCGCCTTTTACGGCTGCCAGCATGGGGTTGACCCGATCAAGCCCCGTGCCAACCATCAGCGACAGGTCCTTGTTTCGCATTTGATCCAGCGACACGCCAATCATCCGATCTTCGATTGAAATTGGTAGCGGAGCGCCGTTTTGATCAACAATGCGGCCGCAGATAACAGCGCTGGCCCCCTTGGTGACCTGGTTGCGCATCGCGTCCGCGCTGATGATACCGGCCTGTACAACGTGACTGTCTTCGCGGCAGGTCCCGGCGGCAAAGATAGTTTTGTTGCAATTGGCGACGGCCTGCAACTGCTCTGCCACTACGGGCTCTGCCTTTAGTCTGTCGGCCAGATCTTTGGTTGTTAGCAACAGCGGCACATGCAGGTTGATGCAATGTGCGCCAAACCGTCGTGCCAGCGTTGCCGAGCAGGTTTCAGCCGCAAATCCCAAGGCCGCTGGCCGCGAGCCAACCAGCTGCACAACCGTCAAGTCATCCATCACCGTGTGGGGGGCCGCCTCGGCGACACGGTAAACCGTTTCACCCCAGGCGACGCCCAGTCGGTCACCGGCGTTCAACAGCGAAGGCAGCCAATCGGCCGTGCTGCGTGCGACGCGCTCCAATGAGCCACGATCAGAAGGGTCCGAAGGCACCACCAGCGCGTCTTTTAGCCCGAATTTGGAGACCAGATCACGCGCCAGCTTTTGATGGCGGAATATGTCTGGATCAATGGTGATCCTGACATATTCCCGCCGTCGCGCCTCTTGCAGGTAATTCACCACAGATGCGCGTGAGATGTTCAGCCGTTTGGCAATGTCATTCTGGTTCAGCCCCTCGACATAGTAGCACCAGGTTGCCTCCAAAATCGCATCATCCTGGCGGTCAGCCCGCGAGGAGTTACCGGATTCAGAGGATTTGTCTTTGGGCTGTACCATCGTCAGGCCACGTTAGCTTTGGCATGATCAGGGAACAGTGCCGCCAAGCCAGCAGCACTGGCGTCACAGACGCCGCGTTCGGTGATCAATCCGGTGACCAGACGATTTGGTGTGACGTCAAAGGCCGGGTTGCCACCCGTGGTGCCGTTTGGTGTCACCTGCACGGTGGTGATGCTGCCATCTGCCAACCGGCCCTGCACATGGGTGACTTCGTCCTGACCGCGTTCCTCAATGGGGATTTCGGCAACGCCGTCATCGACGGTCCAGTCGATCGTGGACGAAGGCAGAGCCACATAAAACGGCACGTTATTGTCACGGGCTGCCAGCGCCTTGAGGTAGGTACCAATCTTGTTGCAGACATCACCACGCCGGGTGGTTCGGTCGGTGCCGGTAATCACCAGATCAACCTGTCCGTGCTGCATCAGGTGGCCGCCTGCGTTGTCGGTGATGTACTGGTGATCGATACCGTGGCACCCCAGCTCCCACGAGGTCAGTGCCCCCTGGTTACGCGGCCGGGTTTCATCGACCCAAACATGGATCGGAATGCCTGCATCATGGGCGTGATACATCGGGCTGGTGGCGGTGCCCCAGTCCACTGTGGCCAGCCAGCCCGCATTGCAATGTGTCAGCAGCCGAACCGGTTCACCCGCAGGTTTCCCAGCAGCAATTTTGCGAATAAGGTCAAGCCCATGTACGCCGATCATCCGGTTGATCTCGACGTCCTCATCGGCCATTTCATGCGCCAGCGCCAGCGCCGCCGCGGCGCGGTCATCAACAGGCAGGGGGCGTAACAGGTCGCGGCTGCGGTTCAACGCCCAACGCAGGTTGATGGCGGTTGGACGGGTGGTGTTGAAATACTCCCAGGCCTTGTCCATTGCGCTGTCCGACGGATCCAAACGCATTGCCAAAGCCATAGCATAAGCCGCAGTAGCGCCGATAAGCGGCGCGCCGCGTACCCGCATCTCGACAATGGCGTCGGCGAATTCCTTTAGTGTGTCGATTTGTTGGACGCGAAACTCATGTGGCAGCCAGCGCTGGTCAATGATCTGCAATGCGTCCTTGTCAGCGTCCCACCAAAGCGAGCGGTAATGTGTCCCGTTAACTTTCACAGGAAATCCCCTTTATTGTAATGGCGTGCCAGGTTTATCAGGGTGTCGGCATCCAAAATTTTATGTGATGTCAGAATGAGTTCATGCCCCATCATCAGGTTACGAGCCTCCAGCGGCGCCCGAACGGAGCTGTCCTTGATGTCTTCAAAATCAGCGTTATGAGCCAGTGACAAGGTGCGCCGATGCATTTCGATGCCGCAGAACCCCATTGCCTCGGCATGGATACGGGTCAACAGCGTCTTTAACGCTGGTTGCGAGGACTGGCCCTGATCTTCAAATAGAGCTGCCGGATATAACATCCCGGTGCGCTCGCTGTTCCAGAGGTCAGTGAATTCGGCGTCAAAGAACGTCAGGCTGTCCCTGATCACCGTCAGAATCCACTCCTGATAGTCATCCAGTTCAGCGGCGTTGCGATGGCCAGGCTGACTGAAATAGGCCATCAAAAAATTTGCAATCAACATGCCAAGATCAAAGCTCATCGGGCCATATTGGGCAAATTCCGGGTCGATCACCTTACTATCACTTGCCGTCGACATCACCGAGCCACTGTGCAGATCACCGTGCACCATGGTTTCAGTGTTAGAGGCAAAGCTCATGAACATCTCTTGTACCCGGGCCTTCAATTCGCCGTCGCCCCGCAAATTTTGGACAATGGCATCCAGTTCAGCGGTGTGATGGTTCCTTTCAGCATCAAAATACGGGTCAGTGAAGACCAAAGCTTCGCTGATTGCGGGGATTTCGATATTGCCAGCAAACAGGCTCACGTCAGCCTTTTTGTCACCGCTCTTCATCGAAAGTTCCGAGCCGCGAAAAGCAGTGCGTGCGCAGAACTTACCCAGAAAATCACCCAGCCCTTGAACGCGTTCCCCAGCAATCAGCTTGTACCGTAAAATGGTGTGCGGTGACAGGAACTCCATCACAATCAACGCCTGTTCATTATCGAAATGATAAATCTCGGGGACTGTACCGGGGTTGCGAGTGGCCTGCCGCACCAATGCTTCATGCTCATAATAGGCGCGATACAGCGGCAGCGGCCAGCTGTCACCAACCAGACGCACATACGGCAGGGCCTGTTTGACGATGACGCTACTTTTGCTGCCTTCAACAATGAACACAAGGTTCAGGTTGCCGTCACCAACCTCCTGAATTTTCCAATCTTTAGCGTCCGGGCCTACGTGTTTCACGAGCGTGGAAAGTCCACCCAGTCGCTCGCTCAACGTCTCTGTTGTCAACGCTTTGTACTCAGATGGTTGTGTCATGTGTTGGATCTCCCTCCCGGTGCTTGAGTAGGAAATTGCACAATATTCACCATATGTCAAACCGATTGACAATGTGATAATTACAACTTACGAACGATTTGGGAGTGATGCCGTTTGGGCATCTGGAGGGGCGTGATGCAACGGATTTGCGAAATACGCGGTGTTGAAAAATCTTTCGGCAGCAATCGGGTGTTGCGTGGCATCGATCTTTCTATGGAATCCGGGCAGGTCACGGTGCTGATGGGAGCAAATGGTGCTGGCAAGTCGACCCTTGTCAAAGTGCTTTGCGGGGTGCATTCGGCAGATCAGGGCACACTGACCTTAGCCGGTCAGGCCTATTCTCCCATCGACGCTGCAGACGCCATTTCAAAGGGCGTTGTGACCGTGCATCAATCCATCGATGACGGGGTTATCCCCGATCTGGATGTTGCCACAAACCTGATGTTAGACAAACTGACAGAGCCGGGTGCAGGACTGTTTGTCAACGATCGCAAACTCAGGGCGCAAGCTCAAAAAGTGGCTGATGCCATGGGGCTGACGATGGATGTGCGCCAGTTGGTGTCGGAATTAGACGTCGCTGATCGTCAGATGATTGCGATTGCCCGCGCCTTGGCGCGCTCCCCCAAGCTGTTGATTTTAGACGAGCCCACGTCTTCGCTGTCAGCAACCGAGGCCGAACGCCTGTTTGCCCTGATTGATCGCCTGCGTTCAGTTGGCGTGGCCATTCTATATATTTCGCACCGGATGTCAGACATCCGCCGCATTGCTGATCGCATTATATCCATGCGTGACGGTAGCATATCGGGCCTGTTTGAAACGCAACCATTGGATTACGAGGGCGCAGTTACGTCGATGCTGGGTCATGCGATGACGGATGTTGATATTGATCCTGTCACCAGCAGTGCGCCGGTCCTACGTTTGCGCGGGATCAAATTGCGCGCCAACAGTCCTGCTATCGATCTGGATGCCAACGACGGCGAGGTGGTTGCCGTGACGGGTCTATTGGGCAGCGGAAAAAGTCAGCTGGCCGAAGTGATTTTTGGTCTGGCGCAGCCTGCTGGCGGCACTATGGAGCTGGATGGCGAAGGCTACCAACCGGGCAATGCAAAAGCTGCGGTGCGTGACGGTGTTTTTATGTCGCCCAAAGATCGCGCCAGTAATGCAGTATTCCCAGCTTTTGACATTGCCAATAATATGACATTGCCATTCTTGGGCAATTTTAGTCGACTGTCTTTGCTGTCCGAACGTGGGCAGCGGCGGGCGTCAATGGAAATGATCCAGGATATTGGGATCGTGTGCCAGTCCAACCGCGATGGCATTGGCACCCTGTCTGGTGGCAACCAACAAAAGGTGATGATTGCCCGCTGGCTGCTCAAACCGGGGCGGGTTTTGTTGCTGGATGAGCCGTTTCAGGGCGTGGACATTGGGGCGCGTCGTGACATCGGACGCCATATCCGAGCCACAGCCAAGGGACGGGCCACCATCGTATTTGTCTCCGAGATCGACGAGGCGCTGGAGATCGCCGATCGGATTATCGTGCTGAACGAGGCTGCAGTTGTCGGCGAACACAGAAATCAAAACATCGACTTGGCAAAGCTGGTGGCACAGGTCTCGGGCCTGTCACACAGCCCGGCCTTAACAGGGTAATTCGACGAATATCATGGACAACGAACGTATTTTGAACTTGGCAATTCGCTATGGATTTCTGATCCTTCTGGCTGGCATTGTTGTGTATTTCAGCATATCGGCTGAAGGCTTTGCCAGCCCTCGGTCGGCTGTGTTTGTGCTGCAATCCGTGGCCATCACCGGCATTCTGGCGCTTGGTGTAACCAGTACTCTGGTTGTAGACGGATTTGATCTGTCGATTGGCTCCGTCGCGACCTCGTCGTTGATGCTGTCAGCTTATTCCATGGTCATTTTAGAGCAATCGGCACTGGTAACAGTGCTGTTGTGCCTGTCCATGGGCGCCTTGGTTGGATTGGTGAACGGGCTGCTGATCGTCAAAATGCGGGTGCCTGATTTGCTGGCGACATTGGGTATGATGTTCCTGCTCATCGGATTGCAGCGTATTCCGACCCAGGGCAACTCAATTGCAACTGGCATGCGCCTGCCCGATGGGAACCTGGCCGAAGGCACATTTGCGGCAGAATTCCTGTGGATCGGTCGCCATCGCTTTGACCTGTTCATTGAGAAGCTGTTGCCAATGCCGGTGGTCGTCTTTTTGGTGGTGGCTGTTGCGGTCTGGGTGTTTCTTGGCTTCACCCGTCACGGACGATTGATGTACGCCATCGGATCAAACCAACGGGCCGCCGAGTTGGTGGGAACCAATGTCAGCCGCTACAAAATTCTTGCCTATATGATTTCCGGTGTGCTGGCCTCGGTTGGGGGGATCCTACTGGCGGCACGGCTGGGACGTGGTGATATTGCGTCGGGCAACAACTTGTTGCTGGACAGTGTCGCCGCTGCGTTGATCGGTTTTGCCGTGCTGGGTGCTGCCCGACCGAATGCCTTTGGTACGGCCATTGGTGCGCTATTTGTCGGCATCTTGTTGCAGGGCCTCACGATGATGAACGCGCCCTACTACACCCAAGATTTTGTGAAGGGAGCGGTGCTGGTCGCAGCGCTTGTTTTCACATTCTACCTGTCGTCACGCAGTTCATCTGCAGGGCGGCATTGATTCACGTTATTTCATGGGAGGAATACACATGTACTTTAGACGTCAGATGTTGAAACTCACGGGCGCCGCCGCGTTGACCCTGGGGATGGGTGGCGCCGCGCTGGCTGGTGAAATGCCAGCACCGTTTGATAACGCAGGCGAAGTCAAAATTGCCCTGGTGCGCTATCTGTCTACAGGCGATTTTTTCCAGTCCTACCTGTCAGGCGTTGAAACCCAGGCTGCGGCCTTGGGTGTTGATTTGCGGGTGTTTGACAGCCGCCAAGATGCCGCTTTGCAGGCTGACATGGTTGATCAGGCGATTGCGCTTGGCGTTGACGGCATCATCATTCAGCATGGCCTGACAGAGTCGATGAAAGACGCCGCTCAGCGTGCTGTTGAGGCTGGCATCAAGGTTGTTGCCTTTGACGTGAACGTCGAAAACGCGGCCATCCCGCAGGTCGAGCAGTCGGACTATATGCTTGGCAAACTGGCGCTTGAACAAGCCGTGGTCGACAATGGCGACAGCTTTACAGCTGGCTATGTCTATGTTCCGGGTATTGCGCCGCTCGATCGTCGCGATGTCGCTTGGGAAGACATCAAGACTGCCAATCCGGGCATCAAACAGGCCGCTATGTTTGGCACCCTGGACAACCCGATTGCAAATTCGGTGGCCAACCAGGCGCGGTCCGTCTTGATGGCCAATCCAAATATCAACGTGATCTTTGCCCCGTATGATGAATTTGCCAAGGGTGTAAAAATCGCAGTGGACGAGGCAGGCCTGACCTCGGATATCAAGATCTATTCAGCCGATGTTTCCACCGCTGATATTTCAGCCATGCGCGAGCCCGGTTCGGCCTGGGCTGCAACCGTTGCGACAAACCCGGCGGTTGTTGGCGAAGTTTCAGTTCGCACATTGGCTTTGATGCTGGCAGGCGAAAGTCCAGATGCGCAAGTGATTGTGCCGCCAACCTTGATTACGCAAGATTTCCTGAACTCAGAGGATATCAAGAACATGGGCGATCTTGGCGCTAAGATGCCGCAGTTTGCCCACGCCGATGTGTCGATGGCTGACTGGATGCCTCTGCCCAAGCGCTAAGGCACCTAAATAGACGGATATCAAAACCCGGCGCGAGTTTCGTGCCGGGTTTTTTGGATCCATCCGCCTGTGGCCAAAGCCCAAGCGCTACGACCAACTAGGATTGTGATCAGCACCTGACGATACCCATGTGATAGGCACTATGATTTAACTGCGCCTCTCTGGCTCACTCTGGCGAAGCGCCTTATTATAGGCGGGCCAGTTCTTGGTCTTGTAGATCCGCGCTGTAGTTTCGCCCAAGACAATCAGTTATCATACTGGAATCACGACATGAATCCCTCAGCGAATTTGTACAACAGAGCCCTGGCAAGCGCAAAAACGCTCGATCCATGCACGTCAACGCGACGACAAAATGGGCAGGATGGTGCATTCCGCCAGCGATATCTGGTTGGTCCGGCTTATCGGGATCCTACGCACAACCCTTCTGATCAGGCCACTTCAATCGGTCAGGCCAAGACAGCTTCGACTTTCTCTGCTAGCCTGAGCAAGCTGCGGTCATGCCCAGATACCACTGTCAACATGACTCCAATTGTCGCCCCGTCATGCCGGAACGGAAGCGAAATGCTGCAACAATCCATTACATTTCCAACCGAAGGATTGCGTAGAACCTGCAGATTGACGCGGCCATATTCCTCATCATCGGCCATCGATTCCAGGCTTGGTGGCATGATCGGGATTGTGGGCATGAGTAAGATTTTTTGCCCCATTTCCAGTTTGTATTTTTCGATCAGGCCCTGTCGCTGATTCAGTGTTTTACGATACGAAACAGCATCGACATCATCGGCGCGGCCCATCCGGTCCGGGCCCGCCACCCGGGGATCCATCAGGTCTCTTTGTGTCTGATACGCCGCATCATACTCACCGCGAGATTCAATGGCAGAGAAATGCCAAATAGGCAGAGTTTTCAACTCTTCCAGCACCGCCAGAGGTTTTTCCTCAACGCTGAATCCTAAGTTTTTTATAATGGCCACCGCGCGATGGAAACCTGCATCCACCTCCGGGTCAAGATCATCCATTCCGAAATTTGTGGGGATGATAAAATCGGCCTCGACCTCTGGATCAGCTCCCTGCGCGCCCCCCGACAAGATGTCATAGGCCAAAGCACAGGCGGCTACGCTTCGTGCCATTGGCCCAACACTGTCGAGGCTCCTTGAAAGAGCCTTGCAGCCGACCCTTGAGACGCTGTTTTGACTGGGCTTGAACCCCACAATCCCATTAAAGGCAGCAGGTATTCTCAGGGATCCGCCGGTGTCCGTTCCAAGGGCAATATCAGCGATGCCCTGCGCCACTGACACAGCCCCTCCAGCAGTAGATCCGCCGGGAATGGCTCCAGCCACAATGGCATTTTCTGGGGTCCCATAATGCGGGTTCAGCCCCAGACCTGAATAGGCCAGCTCAGTCATATTGGTATGGCCGATAAATATGGCACCCGCTTGCCTCAGGTTTTTGACAGGCACAGCATCTGCGATGGCTGGCGCATCATTTGCCATGAATCTGGTGCCTGCCTTGGTCACAAATCCTTCCACGTCAAACAGATCCTTGACCGAAACGATTGCGCCACTCAGCTGCGTCGTTGGTCTCCCATCAAAGGTCCTGACCTGCGCCCGCCCCTGTTCGAAAAAAGTCTGTGTAAAAACAGACTGTAGCGCGGGTTGCTCGGCCTTGAGACGCTGTTCTGTGTCGCTCAACCGCTGGGCAGCGGTCGTCAAAGACCATGGAAATTGATCGGGCATCGTTTCTTACTCACTTAGATATTGCTCTGCCGCACGGACCGCTATTTCAGCGGCCTTGGCGCAAAGCTCGTTACGCGGGTCTCCGACATAGGAGGTCGAAAAATTGAGAGCCTGAACCTTCCAACCGGGGTCAAACTCCAAAATACGGCCCTGCTTGATCAGCTCAGCCCCCAATTGGCGCGGGAACAAGCCAACTCCGATGCCGGACGCCACCATTTCCAAACCAGCGTAGATGGAACTGGATGGAAAAATCTGGCATTCGTGACCATATCGCTGGATCAGTTCACCCCGTAATTCACGATGGGGCCGGGAGTTGCGATTGTATGTGATCACCGGTGTCGTATTGAAATCAATGACGGATTCACTGGCGGCGCGAAACCATGTCAGCTCGATGGCTGGCAGGCTTACATTATCAATCGAATAATCCGACAGCGGCCCCATCAAAATGGCAAGATCCAGCGACCGCTCCAGCAGCTGTTGACGCAGATTGACTGTAACGTCGACGACGATCTCAACCTTGATATTTGGATATTCCTCATAGAGTTCAGACAAAAAATTCGGCAACCACAACTGCACGATGGTCTCGGCAACGCCAATTCTAAGAAGGCTATCAACAGCCTCTGCCGGGACGATATTCGATTTTATGCTTTCAACAAGATCGCCAATTTTTTCGGCATAATCCCTGAGCAGCACACCCTTCTTGGTCATCGTAACACCACGTTTACTGCGGTCAAAAAGGATGGTTCCCAAGGATTCTTCCAGCGCGGCAATGCGCCCTGACACCGCCGGTTGCGAGATGTTCATTTCCTGCGCCGCTCTGCGCACCCCGCCCAGCCGTGAGACCCACAGAAAGGTTTTAAGTTGATCGAGCGTCATTATCAGACTCCCTCATGATAGATATTCCCGATCAAACTAACGCATTTACTTCAGCACTGCTGATAGAAATGGCGGTCTCATGCCACTACGGGCAGCGGCCTCACGGAATATTCCATGGCGATACACCGTTTGCGGATCGGATCCTCCAGCTCCATTCTGTATTCGGCTGCCGGGCGCACCCCTCCAATCGCTGACAACGTACCGCAGAGCATGGCGGAATTGTCTGCAAACCCCGAAGCACTAATTAGGCCAGCCAAAGGTCGGATGTTCGCCAATGATCCTTGTTGGTAGGTCACCCATTCACCAGCTTCCTGGATCAGACACCGCAGGATCAGCGCATCCAGATCCTCTTTGACCTCGTCATATTTCCAAACCTCTCGGGCTACGGGCTTGAGACAAACCTGCTTTGACGCCGCAACCGAATGCGCTTCCAACTCACGATCTGTATGGTCAGACGCCAGCCCGATCCAGATGTCTCCGTCCTTTTGGATCAGCAGCGGCTCGACCTCGCCCGAGGTCCCGTCACCAAGAACCTCGATCGTCTGATCTTGCGTCAACAAAGCGTTGGACACACGATAGTAAAGCGGCACCTGCGATGGCGGCGCAATACCAATCGCCGCCAGTTCCGCGATGTGATGATCGACGGCCTCTTTGTTGCGCCCGGTCCAACCTGCGACATAAAGATGATCAACGGTCATCTCGACCGTCGTACCTGCATCGGTGAATTTCATGTATTTATCCTAGAGATTAGCTGGAAGAAACAACGCAATGGCTGGAAACAGAATAAGCAACCCAACCATGACAAGCATTGCAAACGCATAGGGAATCACCCCAATCATGACATCGCTGAAACGCCCGCTTTTTCGCGCGGCCTGCACCACGTAGAGATTGAGGCCAACAGGCGGAGTGATCAGTGCCATCTCAACAAGGATGATCATCAAAATGCCAAACCAAAGCTTGTCATAGCCAAGCTGTACGATGATAGGCACCACGATCGGGATCGTTGCGACCATCAGTGATAGGGTTTCGATGAAGAACCCCAAAACAATGTAAATCAGCACGATCACCAACAATGTTGCCAGTGGCCCCAGACCAAGCCCCTGCAAAAAGCTCTGCAAGGCACCGCTGACACCAGCAACGGTCAGCACAAAGTTCAGAACATAGGCACCAATCACCACCAGCATGATCATGGCAGTGGTCCGGATTGTTCCCTTTAGGCTTTGTACCAGCATGTCACGGGTGATCGCCTTTTGGGTCGCACCAATAGCAAAAGCCATGGCCACCCCAATCGCCGCCGCCTCGGTTGGCGTGGCCCAGCCCGCATAGATCGATCCGACAATGGTTCCAAACAGACCAAGCAGGGGAATGAGATCAATCAGACCTGTGAGCCTCTCGCTCCAGCTGGCGCTGATACCTGGCCCACCAAGGGCGGGTTTGATCGTGCACAAGACTGCGGTGACAACCATAAACAGGACGGCCAGACACAAACCAGGCACCAACCCCGCCAGGAACAGCTTCGGGATCGAGGTTTCGGTCAGAAATCCATAAACGATCAGATTAATGGAGGGCGGGATCATGATGCCAAGCGTTCCACCTGCTGCTATGGCGCCAGAGAACAGTTTGGGATCATAGCCAAGTTTTTCAGCCTGCGGCATCGCAACCGAGGCCACGGTGGCGGCGGTGGCAACTGACGACCCTGACGTGGCCGAAAACAAAGTGGCCGTGGCCACATTGGCATGGATCAATCCCCCCGGCAGCCAGGACACCCAGGCCTCCAGTGCTGAATAAGTGCGCCGCGCAATGCCGCTGCGCACCAGGATTTCTCCAAGCAGAACAAAAAACGGGATCGCAATAAGCGTGGCACTGTTTGACGACGACCAGACCACCTGCCCCAACCCGCGCATCAACGGAAATGGGCTAAAGAAAAAGTCGATGCCAAAGGCCAGCAAGAACAAAACAATACCAACGGGAATTGACAGCGTAAGCAGTGCCAGCAGCCCGCCTGAGGTAAACAGGATCATGTCTCACCCCGCAAACCGGCAATTTCGTCGACTTCGTCAAACTTGCCCGAGAAGATATAGATCAGAACTGACGCCGCGATCAGAACCGCAGAGATTGCAAACCAAGCCCACCCCGCAAACCACAGGGTTTGCGGAATCCACAGCGGGGTTTCCAAAGTGGTGTTAGCGGTGGCCCCGTTCTTGATTGTCTTGGCCAGCACCGGCCAAGACCGGTAGGCGATCGCCGTCGCAACCCCAGCCAAAGCCAGAATTGCGACCGCATCAAACATCGCCTGCCCAACCGAAGCACAGCGCGCCCGCAACAAATCAATGCGGACATGCGCCATGCTGGTCAGCGCATAGCTGATACCCCAACTCGTTGAGATGGCCATTGCGTATCCTGACAGCTCATCAGTGCCGCCCAGCGACATCTCAAAGGGCCGTGCAACAATGTCGAACAGGGTCACCGCAACAGTCACAAGAAGAAGAAGACCGGCGGCAACCGCCAGATATTCATTCATCTGCTGCAACACCGAGAGGGATCGTTTCATAGTTCAGACCGCCGCTTACTTAAGCTCGAACTGAACACCAGTGGCTTTACCCACTGTATCATTCCAACGTTGGCCCCAGTCGCCGCCCGAACGTTCAGCCCAATCAGGAAGAACAACAGACACCAGAATGTCGCGCGCAGTTTTCAGGTCTGCATCGGACACCTCGACCAGCTTCATGCCGCGTTTGTCACCGGGGCAATCTCCGATGCCGGTCAGACATGCAACATCATTCGCCAGAGCATTTTGGGCGGTGGCCCAAGCCGGGGCTTCAAGATCAGATTGCACACTGGCTTCGATCAAGGCTTGTTCTTCGCTGCTCAGACTATTCCATTTGTCCAGATTGATCGCGGTGACAACCGGATCCCAACCCCCAAGCGGAATTGGCATCAGATGGGTGGACACTTCCCACCAACCAGCGCTGTAGCCTGAACCGGCACCTGTGACGGCACAGTCAACAACACCCTTTTGCAAAGCCCCCGGAACTTCGCCAAAGCTTACGCTGACGGCCTCGGCCCCCAGCGCCTCAAGCAGTTTACCAGTCATCCGACCTGAAGCGCGGATTTTCTTACCCTTCAGATCCTCCAGTGATCCAATTTCAGCGTTGCAGAAAACCACCTGCGGCGGATATGGCGCAACGCCCAGAACTTTGGCGTTAAATACGTCTCTGTAGATGTCATCGATCAGCGGGCGGGCTGCTTCGACCATGATTTTTGCAGCCCCTGCATCTGTTGCGATCAGCGGCACATCCAACCCTTCAAGGGCCGGGCTATCGGACACCGCGTAGTCAGACACAGTCATGCCAACATCAAATACACCTTCGCCAAGCATGCGGAAAACGTCGCCGCCCTTGATCCCCATCTGGTCATGGGTTGTCAGCATGGCGGTAATCTGGCCGCTGCTGGCTGCCGGCATTTTCTCCGTCCAAAACGGTTTCTCATATTGCTTGTGAAGCGGCAGGCCGCTCCAGCTGCCGACAACGGACAATTCTTGTTGTGCAACGGCTGCGGTGCTGGCCACTGCCAGGCCAAGGGCCATAAGACCGGTGTTCATTTTCATGGGTTCTCTCCTTGTCGATTTAGGTAATTTATTGTCGAAGATCGGTGGGGGTGCTCACAAAGCTCGACGTTTCATCAATTTCGGTGATCAACATGGCGCCCGGAGCATGAGTTATGCAAAACGGCGGTCGCGCCTGTGCGATGGCCACCTGCGTGGTGACACCACAGCCCCAGAAAACCGGCAGCTCATCGTCTTTGACGGTGACTGCTGCCCCCCACTGCGGGGCAGTTAAATCTGCAATTCCGATCTCCGCCGGATCTCCCACATGTAGTGGCTTGCCGTGAGCATGGGGATAGGTCGCGCATATCTCTTGAACCTGATCCAGATCGCAGGCCTTGATCGGGCGCATGCTCACCACTGTCGGGCCGCCAAACGGACCTGCAGAAAGGGTCGGTACATCGGTCAAAAACATTGGAACGGTGACATCTTCTTGGATGTGACGCATGCCAATACCTGCGGACATCAGGGCCCGCTCAAAGGTGAAGGAGCAGCCAATTGCAAAAGCGACAAAGTCATCCCGCCACAAAGTCGTAATATCGCGTTCCGATCGCAGGTATTCGCCGAATTCAAAAACATTGTAGAGCGATAAATCCGTTCTAAGGTCGATACTTGGCCCCAAGGCCTCAATCCGGGACTCCCCAACTTTGGACTTCCCCAACAGTGGGCAGGCAATTGGGTTTTCTGCGCAGAATGTCTCAAAATCCAACACCATGTTTTCAGGAAGAATGACAAGATTGCATTGCAGAAAACCGTCACACAGCCCCGCTGTATGCCCGCCATACTGATTTTGGCGAATAACCGATCTGACCGTATCCGCTGATGCACTCGCCAATGACAAATACTCGCGATCCGCACTCTCAATGCCCAAACTCATTCCGCTCTCCTTGGTCCAAGGATAATGCGGCGGCCGTGCGATCAAGACAAACTGTATATTTCTATAGGTTTTGATCACCTTTGCTTATCACCTTGAACGCACAGATCGCTCTGCCCACCCGGCCACAGCGGTGTCTGACCTGCACCACTCCCCTCCCCTGCTAGGGTTTTGCGGCGCGCCGCCCTACTAAACCTAGAATAATCCTTGCGCGACTCTGACTCTTTGGGCAATAGTCACGAAAAAGAGGCGATAAACGCCATTTACCGTGAACACGGAACGACGACGAGAGAGCAGATGAGTGAACCTAACCCGCATGAAGACCTGAATGCCGTCATCCGTCAACATTCTGAATGGTTGGCCAACCAGTTGCATTCGCAACGCGAAAGCCTGTTTCCGCCCAATGCCGCCAAGACCATGCGCAAATTCATGTCGGGCGAAGCAGCGGCCCTGTTAGGGGTCAACGATTCCTACCTACGCAAGCTGCATCTGAATGGCAAAGGCCCCTCCCCCGAGCTCACGCCCGGCAACCGCCGCCTTTATTCTGCGCAGGATATCCAGGATCTGCGAGTCCTGCTGGAGAAAACAGCGCGCAAACCGGGAGATTATTTGCCGGGCCGACGCGACGGCGATCACCTGCAGATCATCGGAGTGATGAACTTCAAAGGGGGCTCGGGAAAAACAACATCTGCCGCGCATCTGGCACAACGCTTGGCGCTGACCGGATACCGTGTGCTTGCCATCGACCTTGACCCACAGGCCTCGCTCACTGCCCTGCACGGCGTGCAGCCCGAAGTCGACCTCCAGGACGGCGGCACGCTCTATGACGCCATTCGTTATGACGATCCAGAACCGATTAAGTCGGTGATAAGAAACACTTATATCCCAAACCTCGACTTGATCCCCGGCAATCTGGAGCTGATGGAGTTTGAACACGAAACCCCGCGCGCCCTGTCTCAGGGCAACGCCGGCTTGTTCTTCTTTCGCGTCAAAGAGGCACTGGCGCAGGTCGACGCCGACTATGACGTCGTGGTGATCGATTGCCCGCCGCAGCTCGGCTTTCTCACCATGTCGGCGCTGTCGGCTTCAACCGGTGTGCTGGTGACAATCCACCCAGAAATGCTGGACGTCATGTCGATGAGCCAATTCCTGCGGATGACCGCCGATCTGATGGATGTCATCGCCGAAAGCGGCGCTGATATGTCCCACGACTGGATGCGCT
>Ga0209826_1000945_pt1 | contig 20846 bp, 10 predicted proteins | sample GOMGulsemesocosm_5_FD_184637 | JGI IMG/M metagenome (GOLD analysis project Ga0209826, IMG submission 184637) | Methane-oxidizing microbial communities from mesocosms in the Gulf of Mexico - GOM15C Gulf of Mexico (SPAdes) (version 2) | ecosystem: Environmental > Aquatic > Marine > Cold seeps... | reverse complement strand
TGTTACATCAGTTGAATACCCGAGCTCATCGTTCGGTTGTAGGGCAATTGGGTTTTCGTAACGAGCCGCTAAATCGTTATTTAGATAAAGTCCTTTCATCTGATCCGGGGCAGCCTGGCTCATTGTTGGCAGACCCGGTATTTGAAGCTACGTTTCCCTATAAAGCTGGAAAAACCAAATTAGGCCGGTTATCGGGCGAACTTTTGCATCCTGATTTAATTAGTGGCTTGGCTAATCCTCCTAAGCAATACGCAAAAGAGTACACGTTTAAATCAGATATTGTTCCCTATGAACATCAAGTAGCTGCATGGCAACATTTATTAGCTGATGATTGGAAGTCAGTTTTAGTGTCCAGCGGTACTGGATCGGGTAAAACTGAGTGCTTTTTGTTTCCGATATTGGATGACTTGGCCAGGGAGAGGGAGACAAAGGGTAGACAAATAGAAGGTGTTAGAGCCCTGTTTCTCTATCCACTCAATGCGTTAATCAAAAGCCAGAGAGATCGATTAGCCGCCTGGACGGCCGCATTTGGTAGCGATGTGCGTTTTTGTCTGTATAACGGAGACACGCCGAATTCCTTACCTCAGCGAACGGAAAGAGAAGAACCTCAAGAAGTAAAGTCGCGCAAAGGTCTGCGGGAATCACCACCGCCAATTTTGGTTACCAATGCGACCATGCTGGAGTACATGTTGGTTCGTAAAGATGACCAACCCATTCTAGATGCTTCGCAAGGTAAGTTGCGCTGGATTGTTCTGGATGAAGCGCATACATATGTGGGCTCCCAGGCGGCAGAGCTCGCGTTGATGTTGCGCCGTGTGATGATTGCCTTTGGCGTAAAACGGGAAGATGTTCGGTTTGTCGCTACTTCTGCAACTATTGGCGGAGAAGGTGATGATGCTAATGAACAGCTGCGTGATTTCCTTGCCAATATGGCAGGGGTCGATCGTTCCCAGGTTGCTGTCATAAAAGGGGGGCGCGAGGTTCCACCTTTAAAGTGTGATCCTGCTTCAGGCCAGACTATATATGAGTTAAATGACGAGAAAATTAGTTGGACTACGCTAGAAGAAAATCGTGGTGCCCGCCATATTCGTAACTTCGTTAGTGCAGCACCTCAGACACTAGAGGCTATTCATCAACGTGCTCAAGAAGTTTGGCCAAAAATCACTCGGGAGCAAACTCTAAAATTTATTGATGTAATGGCTGGAACTGCAGATAAAAAGGGTCAATCTTTCTTACCACTGCGAGCACATATATTTGAAAAGACCTTTGGTGGCTTATGGGCTTGTGCTAATGGTGAATGCAGTGGCCGTAAAGGTGATTTGGCGGATGATGGCTGGAAATTTGGAACACTCTATTTTCACCAACAAGATTTTTGCACTTGCTGTAATGCTCCTGTCTATGAGCTGACCTCCTGTGGTAGTTGTGGTTCCGAGTACCTGGAGGCCGAGTACTTAATCGGTGACGGTCAAGCTGAATTACGTCCGCTTTATAATCGTACCAATGTTGATGAATTCCAGTTGGATATTGATAGTGATGATAGTGAAGGCGATGGAAGTGCTATCGGCAATCGTCGCTTACTAGCTCCTTACGGGCATGTGAAGACGGATGACCTTAGCTTTGGATCTTGGGCGTTGGAGGAGCACGGTAAGGCTGACTTGTCCATTACAATGCTTTCTCCTAGGCGAGAAGATGGTCAAGAGTACCTACAATGTTCGCATTGCCAGGATAAAGAAAGTAGCCGAAAAAAAATATTCTTCCCCAAGCGTATAGGTGCTCCCTTTTTTCTTGGCGATATTTTGCCTACGGTTCTTGAATATTGCCCACCTGCTGGGGGTGACGCAAAGCATGGGCCAAATCAAGGTCGGCGCTTATTAACTTTTACCGATTCTCGGCAAGGAACAGCTCGAATAGCAGCCCGCTTGCAGCAAGATACTGATCGTAATTACATTCGAAGTATTGTCTATCATTCCGTTGCTCCAGTTAGCGGCGGAGCAGGGGTAGATGAAAAAATATTAGATATCAGTTCTGCAGAGTTAACCGAGCTTGAAGCCGAATACGAAAAAAATAAAAATAATGCATTGGTAGGCCCAATATTACTTGCTGAGCTGGAAAATCTTAAAGAAAAGTATGCCAATGCAAAATCGCCCCCCACGGAAAGGCTGAGCTTACCTTGGGCGCAAATTGCCGAGCACCTTTCAAAGGATAAAGACATCGCCACTACCATGAGAGAGATGTCCGGAGAAATCACTGGCAAAAGGCTTTCTAAGGAAGATTATGCTGATTATTGCCTCTATAGGGAGTTTGCACGGCGACCAAAGCGGGGTGCACAGAGTGAGCTGTTAGGGTTGGTACGCCTTTCTTATCCTAAAATCGAGAAAATAAATTCTGCTCCCTCACAATGGAAAACTCTCGGGGGGAGTGTTCAGGATTGGAAGGACTTTCTGACCTTATTAATTGATTATTTTCTACGGGTTAATTCAATTAGTAATGTACCAAATGAATATCAACGATGGATGGGCGCGAAGGCATTTTTTAAGTTTGTATTATCCCCTCATTCTGATGCCATCAGAAGCTCTCGTATCGTGGGTTGGCCTCGGTGTCATCGAGGTAAGCGCATCCGTAACAGGCAAATAAACCTGGTTATGAAAGTATTTAATCTGTCAGCGGATGTTGAAGAACACTGTAGGACTATGGATCTCATCATGGATGAAGCCTGGGTGTGTATCAGCCCTTTGATGGCGCAATATCCAGATGGGTTTCAGTTTGATATGGCTAATGAAACTGAGTTCGCAACAGTTGAAACAGCATGGCGTTGTCCTTATACCCGCAAAATTGTTCCTGTCACCCTAAAGGGTTATTCGCCCTATGCAGTTATTGACGATGCGCACCCGCTAGAGCAATGTTCTGAGTTGAAAATGCCAGTGCTTCCCGCACGCTATTGGCAAGGTCGGTTTGAAAAAGCACCACAAGCAAATGAGTGGCTAGAGCAAGATGAAGCTGTACAGCTATTGCGTAAGCAATGGGTATGGCCTAATCGTAGTGACCGTGCGGCGGCCATGGAAAGTTGGTTTGCAGTCGGGGAGCACAGCGCACAGCAGGACAAAAGCCGGTTAGACCAGCTCACAAAAGATTTCAAAGCAGGTAAGGTTAATGTATTAAGTTGCTCAACAACTATGGAGATGGGAGTCGATATCGGTGGCATGTCCGCTGTGGCAATGAATAATGTGCCGCCAAGCCAGGCGAACTATCTACAGCGGGCTGGGCGTGCGGGCCGTAGGCAGGAGTCGGCTTCACTCAGTGTTACTTTATGTAAGCAGACTAGCCACGGTATGGAGGTTTTTAATAATCCTCTCTGGCCTTTTGATAGCTCGGCGTTAAGTGTTCCTAAAGTTCCTTTTGACAGCCGGCCGATTGTGCTCCGGCATGTGAACGCGTTATTACTCTCCGAGTGGTTGCGTCGTTTCGAAGAAGATGTCCCCAAGCTAAATTGCGGTTGGTTTTTTGAAGATATTTCGGTATCTGATTTGGCGCGCTTCCAGCAGTTTATTAGCTGGTTAGAGACCTTGCACCTTTCAGGCGATGAAGTCACAAATGGGGCAGTGAGAGTTCTTGTACGAAAAACAATTTTATCCAATATCAGTGTACAGGAGCTGGTTTTTGGCACTATAGAGTCACTTCAGCGTATTGCAGATCGTTGGGGAAGCGAGTTAAATGTTTTTGAGAGTCAGCGTTCTGCATTTCTAAAGCAAGAGAAAGAGGCAGAGAATTCGCCAGCGATAAGAGCGATAGACCGTCAGCTCAAACTGGCTAGGAAAGAGTATCTACTCAAGGAGTTGACTACCTCAGGGTTCTTGCCTGGACATGGTTTTCCTTCTGGAATTGTGCCGTTTATCACTTCAACGTTACAGGACTTCAAGAAATCTAAGAGTGATCAGAATAATGCTCGCGAAGACCAGCAATCGATTAAAAAGGGCGCTCCTAGTCGTCCGCGTTCGATTGCTATTCGTGAGTTTGCCCCGGGAGCTGATCTCGTCATGAATGGTGCCGTGTATAGATCTTCTGGCATAACACTTAATTGGCATATTCCTGCCACAATTGAAGCGCCACCAGAAGATTTACCTCTACGTTGGTCGTGGTTTTGTAAAGTTTGTGGGGCGGGAGGGGCTACGAAAATTATGCCTGCTCATTGTTTAAGCTGCGAAAGCTTAGCCCTGAGTTTGAATCAAATGGTAGAGCCCAATGGCTTTGCTGTAGAGCTAAGCTATGAACCTCATAATGACGTAAATACCCCTAGTTACTTACCCTATAAAAACCCTCGGGTGAATATATCTGAGACTGAAATTAGGCACTTCTCTAATGCGGCATTAGGGCAATATCGCTATTCCGATTACGGCACTATCCTAAGTTACAACACTGGCCCCCATGATTGCGGGTATTCGCTCTGTCTTTACTGTGGCAGGGCTGAGCCTCAACTAAATGATGGGGAAATACCGGAGATTATGATGCCTTCTTCCGCCCATAAGCGCTTGAGGGGTGGACGGGAAAATGAGCAAGAGTTTCATTGTCCGGGTAATGATAAGGATTGGGCTATTAAGCGTGATATCTGGCTTGCAGGAGAAGATATTACCTCGGTTATAGAGCTACGGCTGCGAGAGCCTGTTACTGAAAAACCTATAGCTGATAAGGAAACTGCATGGTCCGTCGCCTATGCACTACGCTACGGCTTAGTACAAATACTGGGGATTAATGCACAAGAAGTCAGTGTTGCTGTACAAGAAGTTGATGATCAAATCCTGGGGCGGGTTTGGGCTATCTATCTATACGACAGTGCCACTTCTGGTGCTGGGTATGTGTCTCAACTACCTGAAGAAATATCCTCTATCGTTAGTAAAGCGCTCTCTTTGTTAGATTGTCATGATAATTGTGATAGTGCCTGTAATAGTTGCCTTCTTGATTGGGATAGTCAGCACCAAGCAGAACTTTTAAAACGAAACTTAGCAGAATGTTTTCTAAATGTTTGGCAGCAATATATGGGTTTGCCAGAAGAGCTGGCAGGAATTGGTACTGGTGTTAATGCGGTGATGAGCTCTATGGCTGAGTCACTAAAACAGGCTTGCTATCGTGATAAACCCAGTGGTATTACTTTATTTGTTAGTGGGGAGGCTGAGCAATGGGATCTCAGTCAATGGCCGCTACTTACTGAGATACAGCGTTGGGTAGATGAGCGACTTACTGTCAGACTATTAGCGCCGGTGGGGACTTATAGCAAGTTACCAGCTCACCAGCGACGGACTCTGGCGGCAATGGTTGAGCTAGCTGCTGGTGGCTTAGAACTGGGCGAGTTGAGTATTGCTAATAATATCGGTGGTGATATCCAGCTACTGGCACTAATGGATTCATCGTCACCACGGTTTTGGGCCACAGCTAACCCGCAGTTATATCCAGGGGGAGGATGGGGCCGTAGTGAAGATGTGCTGGTGTCCGGGGAGCAAAATATACAATTACCTTTCGAGAAAATAGCTCTTGATGACTTCCTTACTGCAACGACGGAAGTTGTGATCCAAGGGGCGACGCCTATTAAGCTTAAGCAGGAATGTGATGGCCAGCTAAGCAAATTTGGGCAAGAATTTTGGGAAGCACTCGCAATGCTGGGGAACTTTGAATTACCGGGGTGCCCTATCAAAGAAATTTACTACCGTGACCGCTATCTTGTGACTCCCTTATATGCTTCTTTATTGTATCGGATACTCGGTTATCTCCAACCATTCCTTACCAAGGAAACTTCTGTAGAAGTGCTAACTGCAGAGTTTGATAAGTACCATCGGGGCAACAACCCTTATGCGGTGAACCACAACTGGGGGCAACAGAAAGACCGGGATCAGGTGGTGAGGGGTGTCATTGAGGAGTTAACCGGAGGCTATGTTGGGCTCAAGGCAAGGCCAAAGAATGAGATTGAGCATAGCCGTGAGCTCACGATCACCTGGGAAGATGATAAGAAAACCAGGATTTTCCTGGATGAAGGTGTCGGTTGCTGGCGAATCAACGGTATGAAAAGTTTTGAGTTTGGCGGTAGCGTGAATCAGCAAATAAAAGATGTTATTAGCTTGCAGTGCTACGTGGGCATGGCTCAGCCTCGACTCGGAACTAATCTCTTTTTGCTTTCTGATTGACTTTCTCCGGCAAGGGTGCGGGAGGTAGTTGTTCAGATACTACTGCATCTTTTTGAGAATCCTCCTCCAGTTCAGGGGAGGTGACTTCTGGGCACTGCGTGTGCTTTTGTTGCGAGTAGAAGAGATAATAATGCACTGCTGAGTTTTCCTGCGACCCTACTTTATCCTTAGGTCTGCCCACTAAAGTATGGCTTGTTATCGGTTTGAAGGCCCCTGTTTTATAGGGGTTGTGTTGGGGTCTGCTAACCTGAATTCTGAGTTAGACGAGAGGGTTGCCGGAACTGGCGTGCCAGCCTGCCAACCGAACGCCAGCCGTTTAACTCAGTAGCATGACTTGTGAGCTTTCTATCGGTATGACGACAGTCTTGTTACGGCTATTATTGATGGCCGGTTGAATGGGGCGAGCGATTAAGTACACAAAAAGGCTACTAACAAATTTAGTGCCTACTATGTCAGAAATATAACAAGGAATTTAACCGGAACTAAAATAGTTGGCTACATTCCGCTTCGAGCCATAATTTTAGCCACGCTTAACGTGGGCAACATCAGTGTCTATTAAGGAATCGAAATGAGTTTTAAGTCGTGGCGTAGCTATTCTATTTTTAGATATGTAGTAGATACTAAACAACGTTACATCCTAGATGAAGAATCTAAAGAGTTCCTAAACTCAATTATCGATACGTGTAAAGATCGTGAAACGTCTTTAAAGATAGGATCAACTGTTTGGCGTGCGCAGAATGGCCACTCGCTAAGGCCTTACTACCAACACGATCCTGAAACTAACGAGGATATACACATTGATGACTTTCTGGCCCCTTTCCCCAGCAACAGAATGAAGCCTCTAGAAGATAGCGCGACGGAAGGTCGAGCGAACTCAAAAGGAATCCCATGCTTGTATGTCGCTACAGATAAAGAGACTGCTATGGCTGAAGTTCGCCCTTGGCTTGGGGCAACGATATCAGTTGGTGAATTTAAATTAGAAAGGGAGCTTAAAATACTCGATTTTTCTGTAGAGCACGGAAAAAATAACATAAACTTTTATTTTGAAGAGCCAACACCAGAGGAAATCGTTAAGGCCGTCTGGTCAGATATTGACAATGCTTTCTCTAAGCCAACTAAAGCATCCGATTTAAAATCTGAATATGCACCTACCCAGATAATATCTGAATTTGTAAAATCAAAAGGCTACGATGGTATTGCTTATAAAAGCTCTTTAGCCGATGGCCACAACATATGCCTGTTTGATCTCGGTTCTGCAAATATCATCAGGTGCTCTATTTACGAAGCCTCAAATATAAAATATGATTTCAAAAGAGTTGAAGAGCATTGAGAGTACTAGGCTTGAATCGCCCGGGGTTAGTCGGAGGCAGTTTTATCTGAGTCATGTGACGCTGTACGACTGAGTTTACTGATCGTACATTATTTCGAATTAGCGGGCGGTATATCGCCGATCGGTCGCAATAATCGGCGGTTGTTAAGCCGCTCAACCCCCTTACTGTTTACGCAAGGGGGCTGGGGTGTTTGTTTAGGTATTGCTATTAATAGCTGCTATGCCAACTCAATCTAGGTTTCCTGGGTAGTAAGGGGCGTTACACAAATTGACGAGTTCTCCAGAGCTAATCCAATGCTCGATTTGCGAATGATTGCAGGATTGACAGGAATCATAGTCCTGCTATAAAGGAAGACTAAAGGGGATGCGATCCCTGTTAATAACAAGTTGGCTGACAAAAAACGATGGCTATAATAGCACCAACAGCAATAAAAGCCTTTTCTACCGGTAGCACTGCTACAAACTCCATCATCGCTTGGTGGAAAAAGTCAAAAGGTGACACAAGGGCATTAATTGGCGAGCTGAAGGAAAATTTGTCATATCTCGACATGGTATCTGAAGATGATATTGATCTTGGTGAAGTCATTGAAAAAATATCTGTTGTAGAGTTCAAGCGCCTGTCCAAAGAAGGGTTTAGTTTCAATAAGCTAAAGAAAGCCAATATAACTAAATTCACGTCACTCAAAGGTACTGACCTGTCAGCTTGGGGTGGTAAAGGAACAGAAGAATTAATTATTTCAATCTACGACAAAATCAGTGACCTAAAAGTTCGATACCCACATGTTAAAAACAACAAGAAATACCGATGGAAAGTTCGAGTTAACAATATACGCAAAAGAATATGGCTCTTGCTTAGGCATGTCAGCAACTAACAATAAAATTAACACGGGCAGTCAAAAACTACACTGCGCTACACTTTTGCCCTCCGGTTATTCTTGACGTTAGCGCTAGGAAGGCTAGGCTCGTGAATCAATCTGTTATAGACGAAGTGACAAAGCAATATTTGGAGTCGGGAGATTTCAATGGATACTCGGTTTATGCCTTAAAGAAAGCATTTAATATTGAGGGTAAGGACGCGAAAGACCTTCTTCGCAATCTTATCCGAGCTAGGTGTATTGATGTCGTATTTGGAAATATTCATCCAAACCCCCATATGAAAGCTTTTTCTAACACAACAGCAGAGCAACAAATCGAATTTCTTGAGGATTTGGAATTTAGCGATCACTTCTGCTTGTATCCTTCGGGGGAAACGCTATCAAAATTCAAGCAAATCAAAGATTACAGTGGTGAGCCATATACGGAGCAATTATCCCTTGGTGGAGGACAGTTAGACTTTCGTGTTTTTGAGTTATCCGTTCTCGAACACTACAGAAATGACCCAAGGTATTACTATCAAACGGACTTTATTAACGGCCAAATCTCTGTCACTAATGAGTACTTTGAATCGGAGTTAATGGCAGATCATGATCAAGTGCTGGTTCAGACTTTCGGTTTTGCCCATAACAAGAATCTAAATAGGGCAGTTGCTGTCTTCTTGCGTTATCTGTCTGATCTAAGTCCTGAGCATCAAAAAATATGGAAGGCCAAAGAATTATCAGGCGACTACCAACTCCATCCCGATTACCTAAGAAACAGTATGGGGCACTGGGGCACAAAGTTTTCTATCTTCGAAGCTTTCAATAAAGAAATTATAGTGATCAATGAAATGGCTGCCTTGATGGGTAAGCCTCCGCTTTTTAAGAATACTTTTGAGCACACTTATCCGAGAAACTTTGGTTTTCTTCTTCGCCCTACCTTAGCTGAGTTCAATGTCTTTGTTCTATTATTAGATCAGTTGATGTCGGATAATTTAAATAACAAGTTTTTTACTCCAGAATTAGATCTTGAAGAAGATCATCCTAGGAAAGATGGCAAGGTAGAAGTTAGAAGGAAAGGCACAATAGCTCTACTTGATGAATGGGTTAATCACTATTTTCGGCCCCAAGAGCCGGAGCCTTTGCAGCGAATGTTGGCTGCGTTTAGAAAAGTGCGCAAACTCCGACAGAAGCCTGCTCATTCAATCCGAGAGGATGAGTTTGATCAAAAATACTTCCATGAACAACGATCGTTGGTCATGGATGCGTATTGCGCAGTTCGCACTCTCAGGTTAGTGCTCGCAAATCACCCCAGTGTTAGAGCGAACCCGCCTGATATTCATGAGTTCCTGCTCGAGGGCAAAATATGGACCGTATAGCTAACAAGGTGCTGCTGCCGGACAAATTTCTGTCGTGCTCCAATTTGCCGTGGAGCGCGGCGTTAGGCCCCCAGGCTACCCATTAAAAGAACCCTTTTACCAAGGCCTGGCCCCAAAGACCTGAGGGCGACCAGACGCCAGAAACAAAAAAGCCCCGCATTGCTGCGAGGCCTTTTAAACACATGGTGCCTGGAGGCGGAATCGAGCCACCGACACGAGGATTTTCAAACCCTTGAACAGTCTGATATGGGGGGCTGCCTTTGTTGGAACCTTCATTGGCGTCACAGTGCTTCTCAGTACTACCAAAGTCTTATCAAGACAGGCCTTATTTTGTTTCTATGCTGATATAACCCCAATACTTAATGGGCGTTCGGTTGCTCGTCGCAAAGACCGGGTGTCACTAACAGTTATTCAAATCCTACTAGAAAAAAGGCTATAACCAATCCCCGTGCCAAAGCAAAAGAGTCAATGGCTCTGTTACTTGGCATGCCGTACTTGCAGGGTCAGATTAATTTTTCTAGAGAGTAGAGCAATTAAGAATAGTCTTAATGTAATCAGCGCAATCGGTTTGCTGGGTGGCGTTCACCGGCTCTGATGTCAGTGTGGATGAGAAGGGGCCAGTCTCAGTCAGACTGCAGACTGAGCCACTAGAATTACCTGAATCGAAGACCGCGCCAATAGTGAGGGTTGTTCCAGCATCAGCATCAGTACCGGTCATATTTCCCGCTATCTCACTCCCGCTCTCTATGCAGATACCATCGTCCGTCCAAGAACGGGAATCTAGTACAGTGCTCCACACCAATTCACAGGGACAAAAGCCCAGGCCGGAGTCGACTATCGGGCCATCAATATACAAAGAAAACCCATTTGCGCCATCGATCAAAAGATTATAGTTACCTGCACCAATGGCAACTGACGCAACTTCGGCCCCAAAATTAATCAGCTGCTGTGTGTCGTCACCACTTGCTGGTACCAACGTGCCCGCTAAAGAAAAAACGGCTCCGTCCAATCCAGAGCCTTCCACAACAATGTTTTCACTAACTCGATCTACCGCCACTGAGTAAATTTCGGCCGTCGATGGTGCTTGTTTGACTGGTTTTGCCGCAAATACCGACCCAGCCAGCAGAGCTAACAATGCGCCATAGATCACATGCTTTCCAAAATCCTTCATATCGTTCTCCGTAGTAAAAAAACCAAATGCAGGGGATGTTCCCACCCCTCACATATCAATGTACTGCAAGTTTAGGTGATCTTAATATTCTTTCGTTTGCGACGAGCTGTACAGAGAGCAAAAGACAAGGGCCATAAGAACAGCGGTTGGGGGTTCTGGGGCGCTCCCATTAGTTGTCATTCTGTATGTCGTTTATTTGATGAGAATAGTAACAAGCCCAAAAGTGACAAGAACCATTAATGCCGACGAGGGTGTCCTGAGGTTGGATAGTCGGTCAAATGGGCGGCGACCTGTGAAGAGCGTTTCAGTTCTTCCGTCGAAACCACAGTGACCCAGACTTCGGTTTCAGTCATTTTCAAAGCTAGCGATGCCTTGCCTTCACCGTATAGAGGGGGCAAGTCGCCATTCACATGCAGTTATCGCCACCCAATCACTTCATCGAAAGTGCCATGAGGTCAGGCAAGGGGCCTGCAATCAATCAGTGATGCGCAATGGTACCCTTTTCACAGGCACAGCTTTAAGTAGTATTAACATAAGCGAGGCGCAACCTATGTTTGCTTACAAGGGATTCAATACCGGTTGAAATATGACGTCTTGAGAGTCGGTTAAATCAATGGCTATTCGGGGTTTTACACTACTTCCCTTATAATGCCCTGTTTTTTTAAAGGTTGGTGGTGATTATCAGCCCTAACATATTGAATTTGTTGGTGTGTGAGAAAGTGTTGTCAGAGGAATGCGAAGAAATTCCCTGTATTTTCACTGTTTTTAGGGAAAACTTGAAGAGGCGAGTTAGCTGCAGACTACTTCCACCACCATTTTCAATACCTGTAGCGATAGTGCCTGCTATTGTTTTCCTCACAAATTAGATTCCCTCCCATAGAATCGATAAACCTTCTTCAATTAGCGCTTATTCGACCTTGAATTGAATCGTTTTTCTTCGCCGTTTGCGTGGCAGCTTGTTGGAGTCTTATTTGTAATCGAACGATTATAGTAATTTGGCCGTCAGCTGCTTTTAATTACAGAAGCAAAAAGAATAGCTACCAGTTTTTGGGGAGGCGTCGTGAAGTATGAAAAATACGTAGAATTTTGATTTGTTGAAAGCGAGGTTTGACGCGATAAGGCACGAACTAGGAGGTAGTGGATATTCTTGATTGTCATCCGGGATCCGTAGCGTGCGTGGAAATCAATGCTACAAATTGCCTTTGAATGGACTTCCGGGAATTGGAGAGTCAATTGGTTGTTGTTTAGCTCTATCATGTTTTCTTCTCTTCAGTTCACCCGTCGCCATCACGCCCATTCCAGTCGATACGTAGGATCTGCCACAAGATTAAAGCGCTGTTTAATGCCAATCGTAAGGATAGAGTTCTGGCTGTGTTTGGGTGTAACAGGGTTTAGTTCATTACAGCAGGGTGGCTGTAGTGGAAAACTGGCATGGATGAGTACTTGTGAATTGTAAGTTTACGTTCCACTCACGTTCCACAGAAGGGACAATCATAGACAATGGTAGGCCGGTAGGTAGAAGTGGTAATCCTAAAAAATCGTTTAAAAATCAACGTATTAAGTGGTTTATTATGGTCTTTCGAGGTTTGTCAGAATGGTGCCCAGGAGAGGACTTGAACCTCCACGACCTTGCGATCACTAGCACCTGAAGCTAGCGTGTCTACCAATTTCACCACCTGGGCAACGTACGAGTTAGCACTCGTTCGGGGTTGCGCACTTTACTGATTAGGCCCACTATTGTCAATTCTCAGAGGCGGCTTTTTCGGCGCGCCAAAACCCGGTAATTATCGCTAATTTATGAAGAAAAAAAACGTTCAGGCAGACCCCTTTGCTTCCCGCGAGGCGGAGAAGTATGACAACCCCATTCCCAGTCGTGAGTTTATTCTCAAACATCTTGAGGCCAGCGTTGGCCCGCTAACCCACGAAGAGCTTTGTGCCGTATTTGAGCTGGATAATGACGCAGCCATAGAGGCTTTGCGGCGTCGGCTTGGGGCGATGGAGAGGGATGGGCAGGCGGTGCGCAACCGTCGTGGTGGCTACGGCCCCCTCGATAAGATGAATTTGATTAAAGGGCGAGTGTCCGGCCACCCCGAGGGTTTTGGCTTTGTGATCTCGCCGACTAAGGACGGAGATGTGTTTTTGTCCAGTCGGCAAATGCGCCGCGTCTTCGATGGCGATGAGGTGGTGGTGCGTATTACCGGCACTGACCGTAAGGGGCGCTCGGAGGGTGCGATTGTCGAGGTGGTTGAGCGGCGTACCCAGCAATTGGTGGGGCGCTATTTTACCGAGAATGGTATTCACTTTGTGCGCCCCGATAACCCGCGAATCAGTCAGGATGTGTTACTCGTTGCCGATGGCACGGGTGGTGCCGAGCCGGGGCAGATTGTGGTTGCGACGATTACTCAGCAACCCGACCGGCGGCATCAGGCAGCGGGGCGGGTGTCGAGCGTGCTCGGAGAGCATTTGGCACCGGGGCTTGAGATCGATATTGCGATTCATAATTTTGGCATCCCCAATGCCTGGTCGGCTGCGCTTGAACAGGAGGTGGGGCGTATCTCCAGCGAAGTGCTGGAGGATGATAAAAACCTGCGTGTCGATTTGCGTGAACTCCCCCTGGTCACCATCGACGGCGAAGATGCGCGCGACTTTGACGATGCGGTCTATTGCCAGCCGGCTAGCCGTAATGGCTGGACGCTGTACGTCGCCATCGCTGACGTTTCCCATTATGTGAAGCCGGGCAGTGAGCTTGATCTTGAGGCTTTTCAGCGGGGTAATTCGGTCTATTTCCCCGGTCAGGTAGTACCCATGTTGCCGGAGAAGTTGTCCAACGGTTTGTGTTCACTACAGCCTGCGGTTGATCGCCTGTGCATGGTGTGTGAAATGCGCATCGACGCATCGGGCAAGGTGACGCGCTTTCGTTTTTACGAAGCGGTGATGCACTCGCGAGCACGGCTGACCTATACACAAGTGGCAAGTATGATCGATCAGCGCGGCGATACCGACAGCGGTGTGCGCAAGCAGTTTTCCCATATTGTTGATCATGTCGATCATCTGCACGATTTGTATAAGGCCTTGCGTGAGCGTCGTGATGTACGGGGTGCCATTGATTTTGAAACTACAGAAACGCGCATCCTCTTTGATGCCGAGCGTAAGATTGAAAAGATTATTCCCACCGACCGCACCGAAGCTCACCGGCTGATTGAAGAGTGCATGCTCAGCGCCAATGTTTGTGCGGCGACCCTGTTAGAAAAGAGCAAGCTGCCGGCTCTGTACCGTGTGCACGAAGTGCCGAAAGAAGAAAAGCTCGATAATTTACGTGAGTTTCTCGGTGAAATCGGTTTGACGTTACCGGGTGGTGATTCACCTTCGCCTCTTGACTATCAGGCGGTACTGAGTCAGGTCGCCGACCGGCCCGACGCATCGGTTATTCAGTCCGTCATGTTGCGCTCAATGCGTCAGGCGGTGTATCAGGATGAAAACAAAGGCCACTTTGGCCTGAATTACGAGGCTTATTCTCACTTTACTTCGCCGATTCGCCGTTATGCCGACTTGTTAGTGCATCGCGCTATTCGGGGCTTGCTGCGCAGTAAGAAGCGGGTCGCCCATCTCAACCGAGTCGAGGGCGCAGAGCTTTGGCCTTTAACGAGTAGCTACCCTTATAACGCCGAGCAAATCAGCGAGGCGGGCAGCCATTGCTCAATGACCGAGCGTCGCGCCGATGACGCCACGCGCAGTGTCGATAGCTGGTTGAAGTGCCAGTATCTGGTCGACCAGGTGGGCAATGAATTTAGTGGCGTGGTGACAGCGGTAACGGGCTTTGGTTTGTTCGTACAGCTCGATGACTTGTTTATTGACGGGCTGGTACACATTACTGGCCTGCCCCGTGATTATTATAATTTTGAAGCGGCTCACCATCGTCTGGTGGGTGAGCGCACGCGGCGGGTGTTCCGCCTCGGTGACAGGCTCAGTGTTATTGTCACCCGCGTTGATGTCGACGAACGAAAAATTGATTTTGATTTGGTCGATGGTTCTGGTGATACGCGTTCGGTAAAGAAACGGCGTGGCAAACCACCTGCTAAATCTGCCGGTGAATCATCGGCAGAGGGCGCGAAGCGAGGCAAGCGGGGCGATAAAAAACCGGCGGGCAAGTCGGGTAAAAAGCCGAGGAAGCGATCAGGCGGTTCAGGGTCAACGGTTGGGCGTAAAGCCGAACCTGATACAAAAACTGAGCCTGGCGTTAAAGCTGCTGCAAAGCCAAAAAAGAAAGTAAAGAAAGCGGCCACTAAAAAGAATGGAAAGAATCCGATTAAAGGCAAGAGCCCTGTTAAAAGTAAAAAGAAACCCAGGCCAAAAACCAAAGGTAAAGCAAAGTCTAATGCCAAGCGCAGGGTAGGCACGACCGATTAGGTTTTGTTAACACGACAGGGTATGGCTTTAGCCTCTTTTAGGCAGAGAAGTTTATAAGGTATTGCTGAGGAAATGACGAACTAAAAATAACAAATAGAGGGAGCAAGTGATGTTCGGATTAGTACTGGTTTTTATTTTTTTATCGATACTTTATATTTTCTTTTGGCCGGTGGCGATTGAGCCAGTGGCCTGGCATCCACCCAAAGCCCCTGCCTACGAGGGGCGTTTTGCTTTTAAAAACGCATTACGTAAAGCCGAAAAGCTTTGGCGCGGTCAATTGGCCGGGCCAGAGGCGACGGCCATTAAAGAGGGTTTCCTTTACACGGGTTTAAGCGATGGCAATGTGATGCGTGTGCCCATCGATGGCTCGGCCGACCCTGAAGTGCTGGCCAATACCGGCGGTCATCCTTTGGGTATGAAGTTTGACGCTACGGGCAATTTGATTATTTGCGATGCTGACAAAGGTCTTGTTTGTGTCACGCCCGAGGGCGAGGTCAGCGTGTTGAGCGACGAGGTCGATGGCCGTTTGTACAACGTGGCGGACGATCTCGATATCGCCCCCGACGGCAAAATTTATTTCAGCGACATATCCAGCAAATACACGCTGGCCCAGGCCAACTACGCGATGATGGAAGATAACCCGCTTGGTGAGTTGATTTGCTATGACCCTGCGACAAAAAGCAGCCGCGTAGTACTTGATAATTTGCATCTGGCCAACGGCGTGGCCGTAGGGCCGGAGGGTGACTATGTGCTGGTCAACCAAACCCTCGGCTTTTGCGTGACGCGCCTGTGGTTAAAGGGGCCGAAGGCGGGGCAGAGCGAACCTTTCGTGTCGAACCTGCCCGGTGGGCCGGACAATATTACTTACAATGGTAAAGACACTTACTGGGTGGCGCTGGCCTACCCGCGCTTTCCCCGACTCGAAGCGTTAGCCTCCCAGCCCTTTAAAAAGAAGTTGATGATGCGCTTTCCGCGTTTTCTGGCGCTAGTACCGGAGTTTTTTTACGGCCTGAATTTGCCGACCTTCGGCCTGCTGGTCGGTGTCGATATGGACGGCAACATCACCCATTTTATGGATGCTAAAGACAGCTCCATCGGTATGGTCACTAGTGTGCTCGAACACGAGGGTCATTTGTATTTGGGCAGTTTAATGTCTGATTACATCGCCAGAATACCGGTACCTGAGCCTATCTAGTTTTTGCCTCTTCTCTGTGTGGGCCTCCCGGTAGCAGTGGTCTTACCTCAAGGAGCAACTCGCTCCAGAGTATTTCGCTACGGCCCGACAGAACCGGGTAAACTAAGCTCTGTTTAATGGCGGCTTGCCGTTGGGCGTATTGGGAGTGAGTTGTTCGAGATGAGTAGTACAAGCGAAATGCAGTGGGTTTATGGTCTTCATGCGGTGCAGGCCTTATTAAAAACCGATGCCGAGCGGGTAAAAGAGCTGCGCCTGCAGCGGGGGCGTAAAGATCAGCGCCAACAAAAAATACAGGCCCTGGCCGATCGGGAAGATATCCCCTGGTTGTGGGCGACCCGTAAAGAGCTCGATGCCCTGCTTGCCGATGAATCAACAGAGGGTGAAGAGCTAAACCATCAGGGCGTTGCTGCCCATTGCACGGCGGGCGCGATTCAAGATGAAGCCTATTTGCTGAATCTTCTTGCTGAGCTTGAGGGGCCGGCACTGTTGCTGGTGCTCGATGAGGTGACTGATCCTCACAATCTGGGTGCCTGCCTGCGCACGGCTGATGCTGCTGGTGTACATGCCATTGTCACCACTAAAGATCGCTCCGTGGGTATTACGCCGGTGGTGCGTAAAGTCGCATCGGGTGCGGCGGATTCTGTGCCCCTGGTCGTCGTCACTAATTTGTCGCGAACGTTGAATAAGCTCAAACAAGAAGGGCTGTGGATTATTGGCACCGATGGTGATGCTCAAGATGGCGTTTATCAAACCGACTTCACTATAGGGGTCGCGCTGGTGATGGGTGCCGAGGGTAAGGGCTTGCGCCGTTTGACGAAAGAGACCTGTGATAGCTTGGTCAAGTTGCCGATGGCGGGCACGGTGAGTAGCTTGAATGTCTCCGTCGCCGCTGGCGTTTGTTTATTTGAAGTGGTGAGACAGCGGCAGCAGAACCGTAGCGACGGATAGTCGCCTACTAATCCTGACGACAGTTTATGGCGAATTCCAATTTTAATATTCCCAATTGCCTGAGCGCCTCCCGGTTAGTGTTGGCGCCTGTGCTGCTGTATCTGGCCTATCAGGGCCAGAGTAATCCCTTCCTTATTTTACTCGCCGCTTCACTACTGACAGATGGCCTCGATGGCTATTTGGCGCGACGTTGGAATCAGTGCAGTGAGCTAGGTGTGAAACTGGATAGCTGGGGCGATTTATTGACCTACGGGGCCATGCTATTCGGTTTGATATTACTTTGGCCGGAAGTCTTTCAGCGTGAAAAGTGGTTTTTCCTGCTGGGCTTAGGGACTTATTGTGTGCCGACATTAAGCTGTTTACTTAAGTTTCATGAATTGCCTCGTTACCACACCTGGTCGGCAAAGCTCGCAGCCATATTAATGGCTCCCGCCTATTATTCGCTGGTGTTGCTGGATACTTCATCGTTCTTTCGTGGTGTGATTTTTTTCCATATCTGGGTGGCACTGGAAGAAGTATTTATTACTTTTACTCTCAATAAAAACCATTACAACGTGCCGACGCTTTTTCACGCACGAGAAATGATGCGTCGTCAGCGCTATCGTTTTCGCGAACGCCGGGTGAAAATACAGGAGCGTATCGGCTTAAAAGAAAGGCGCAAAGACTGGAAGAATAAATAGAGTTAGGCTTCTCCGGTTATTGCTAAGATGACCTGATAGATTCTTACAAGTTTAGAAACACCGCAGGAACGCTGAATCCATCAATACATGCTTGTCGGAGTACTCACCATGCCAGATGAAAAGAAAGCTAGTGACAATGACCAGTACAGGCACGCGACTCGTCTGACCTTCCTGTTTCTGGTTATTTATTTAGCCGTGCAGCATTTTTATTCTGTGCAACCGCAAACCCTCAGTTATACGGCTTTTAAAGAGCAGGTGGCCACGGGGCAGATTAAAAAAATAAGCATAAAAAACGAAACTATTAAGGGTGAATTCTCCTCCCCCGCAGCGGGCACGACCGATCAACCCGCCACCTTTAAAGTGATACTGCCGCCCGTAGATGACCCCGGTTTTATGCCCCTGCTGGAAGAGTACGAGGTTGAAATTGAGGCCGAACCCACGGAAATGTCAGTGGTTATGCAATTACTGATTGGCATTGTGCCATGGCTGTTATTACTGGCTTTCTTTGTTTATAGCAGCCGAATGATGCAGAAAAAAATCGGTGGCGGCGCTGGTGGCATGTTTAGTTTTTCGCGCTCTAAAGCACGACGCCATGCACAGGAAAGCATTCATATTGGTTTTGATGATGTGGCCGGGCTTGATCACGCGAAGCAGGACTTACGTGAAATTGTCGACTTTCTAAAAAACCCGGATAAATACCGTAGCATCGGCGCAAAAATGCCCCGGGGTTTATTGCTGATGGGCGCACCGGGTACGGGTAAAACCTTGCTCGCCAAAGCAACGGCGGGCGAAGCCGGGGTGCCATTTTTCAGTATTAGCGGCTCCGAGTTTATCGAAATGTACGTGGGGGTGGGTGCCTCGCGGGTGAGAGATATGTTTGAACAGGCTCGCAAGGAAGCACCGGCTATTATTTTTATCGACGAAATAGACTCTGTGGGCAGGGTTCGCGGCACCGGCATGGGCGGTGGCAATGACGAACAGGAACAAACCCTGAATCAAATTCTTGCCGAAATGGACGGCTTTGAAGCGGACGAAGCCGTATTGGTACTTGCCGCCACTAACAGGCCCGATGTGCTCGATCCCGCGTTACTGCGCCCCGGTCGTTTCGACAGAAAGCTAGTGCTCGAATTACCAGAAATGGCCGCTCGACAAACCATTCTCGAGGTTCACACCCGCAAGGTGCCCCTCACCGATGCGCACTGTTTAAAAGACATTGCCGCACGCACGGTGGGTATGTCGGGAGCCGACCTTGAAAACTTAGTCAACGAAGCCGCGTTGAGAGCGGCACGGGATAATCGTGAACGAGTAAGCCCTGAAGATTTCGACTACGCTCGTGACAGGGTGGTGCTGGGCTCCGAGCGCGAGGAAGTGCTCGGCGAAGAGGAAAAAGCGCGCATTGCCTATCACGAGGCGGGCCACGGTATTACCGCTTTTCGAATGGAACACAGTGATCCGCTGCGCAAGATCTCCATCATTCCCCGTGGTCGGGCGCTCGGTATTACAGAGCAAATGCCCGAAGAAGACAGGCACAACTTTACCCAGGAATATCTGGAGGAAAGAATATCCATCTTGCTCGGCGGTCGGCTAGCAGAGCAGCTTATTTATGGCGATGTGAGCACGGGTGCTGCGGATGATTTAAAACAGGCGACCCTGCTGGCACGAAGAATGGTGTCTCAGTGGGGCATGAGCAAAGAGCTGGGTTCGGTGAGTTTCCCCCAGTCGGAAGAACACCCCTTTTTAGGTCGGGACATTGCCCAGCCAAGGAATTTCAGTGAAGACACCTTGAAGCGGATTGATAGAGAAGTGGTGGCACTGGTTACAAAGTGCGAAGCGATAACGGCGACTTTATTGCAGGAAAACCTCTCCGACCTGAAGCGTCTCGCCACAGCTTTATTGGAGCACGAGACACTTGTGGAAGAGGATATTGTTAGTTTGTTAGCGTCGCCACAGGCAAGCGATAAACATTAAACAAAGCCATGGCGCTTGTATTGAGTGTGTTTATTTAAATAAGCAATGTTTGGTGTAGTCAGCGGCTTCATTGCTGGTCCAGTCACCTTTGGGCTTTTCCGCCTGTTTCTTGCACCAGGCTTCTGTGCCCACTTCTGGCGCACAGGCGCTGAGTAAAAGTGCGATGCCTGCTAATAGAGTCAGTCGAGTCAGTGCTTTATTGATCATAAATATCTCTTTCTTTAAATTGAATGAAGCGTGGTTTTATTCATAGTCTGACAGGGGTGGGCAAGAGCACACTAAATGCTTGTCGCCATAAACATTATCAATACGATTCAGCGGTGGCCAGTACTTATGTTCTTTTAACCAGGCTGCCGGTCGGGTTGCCTGTTCGCGGCTGTAGGCTCGATTCCACTGCTCATCCAGAATATCGTCGAGGGTGTGCGGGGCGTTCACCAGCGGGTTGTCGGTGAGGGGCCACTCGCCACTTTCGACGTCGGCAATTTCTTTGCGAATGCTAATCATCGCGCTAATAAAACGATCAATTTCTGCTTTTGACTCGCTCTCCGTAGGCTCAATCATTAGCGTGCCCGTCACGGGGAAGGACATAGTGGGGGCATGGAAGCCGTAGTCCATGAGCCGTTTGGCAATATCTTCTTCACTAATGCCGCTGCTGGCCTTGAGGGGACGAATATCAATAATGCACTCGTGGGCGACCAGTCCATTCTGCCCGGTGTAGAGCACGGGGTAGTGGGGCTGTAATTT
>Ga0209826_1000944_pt1 | contig 20860 bp, 17 predicted proteins | sample GOMGulsemesocosm_5_FD_184637 | JGI IMG/M metagenome (GOLD analysis project Ga0209826, IMG submission 184637) | Methane-oxidizing microbial communities from mesocosms in the Gulf of Mexico - GOM15C Gulf of Mexico (SPAdes) (version 2) | ecosystem: Environmental > Aquatic > Marine > Cold seeps... | reverse complement strand
ATGAGTGATGATTTAGGACAAAAAAATACTAAACTGGTTCGTAAGTTAGTATTTATTGTTCTAGGTATGTTTGGTTTTGGCTATGCTTTAGTGCCTATTTACGATGTGTTTTGTGATATCACAGGGCTCAATGGTAAAACAGCATCTGAAGCGATAGTTGATGTGGTTTATGAAGTTGACCTCAATAGAGAAATAACGATTGAGTTTATAACCTCTCTTCCAAAATCAACGCCTACCATGGTATTTCGTGCTGAAAAGAATAAGATAAAAGTTCACCCTGGGAAATACTACACGGTAAATTTTTATGCTGAAAATAAAACAGATAAAAAAATGATTGCTAGAGCTATTCCAAGTGTTACACCTGGGTTAGCAGCAGAATATTTACAGAAAACAGAGTGTTTTTGTTTTACGGAGCAAGCATTCGAACCCAATGAGTCTAAACTTATGCCCGTTCGTTTTGTGATAGATCCAGAACTTCCAGAAAGATATAAAACAATCACACTTGCATATACTTTTTTTGATAATACTGAGAAATCAGTAAAAAAATAACAGGGGTAGCGATATGTCTACAAATGATGCTTATTACATTCCCAATAAGGCTGTTTGGCCAATTATTGGTACAGTAGGTCTTATGACCACTTTAGCCGGTTTTGCAAATTACTTAAATGGTAATGCTGGCGGATCAACCTTTATGATTATTGGGTTGGTAATTTTTATCACGATGCTAGCAGGCTGGTTTACATTGCAGTCTACAGAAAGTGAATCTGGTATGTATAACCATGGGGTTGGGATTTCTTACCGTATGGGAATGATGTGGTTTATTTTCTCAGAAATTATGTTTTTTGCCGTATTCTTTGGTGCCCTATATTACACACGTAACCTATCTACTGATTGGCTTGCGGGTATTGGTGACGGCCCTGGCCGTTCAACTGCTATGTTATGGGAGGGCTTTGCTAATGCATGGCCAACAAATGGCCCTGGTAATATTGGTGGTGAATTTGAGGAAATGGGGGCTTTTGGTCTTCCATTACTAAACACTTTATTGCTTCTAACAAGTGGTGTTACATGTACTTGGGCTCATCATGGCTTACTTGCTAAAAATCGTAGTCAATTGATTAAAGGCTTGGCGGCAACAGTGGGATTAGGATTTTTATTCGTAGGCTTTCAAGCACTAGAATACTATGAAGCTTACCATGAAATGGGGCTAACTTTAGGTTCAGGTGTTTATGGTTCAACATTCTTTATGTTAACTGGCTTCCATGGATTTCACGTTTGTGTCGGTGCAATCATGTTATCAGTCGTACTATTCCGTAGTTGGAAAGGTCACTTCACACCAGAAAATCATTTTGCATTTGAAGGTGCAGCTTGGTACTGGCACTTTGTTGATGTGGTATGGCTAGGTTTATTTGTTTTTGTTTATATTATATAAATAAATTAATAGACATAAAAAAAGCGCAGTCATAACGATTGCGCTTTTTTTTTGCTTGGGTGATTGCTATTAATTTGTAGAGCGGACTTTAGTCCGCGATTTATAGATGAGTTTAAGGCAGGTCGGCTGAAGCTAGAATTATTTGTAGGATTAAGGTGCAGCTGTTCCGGCATTAAGCTGCCTCTGCATTTGCATTCTAGCTCCAATACCACTAGGTTCAATTATTCCAGTGGCTAAAGCAATAAAAAGTGAAATAAATAACAGTATTGAAATACCTATTCTATAAGTAAGTGCTTTAACTGTTTTTGCTGAGTCCTCTTTATCTTTACGAAAAACCAAATGGAAAAGGGCGGAGCCAAGGCTAAACAGGATAAACAGAAATACGATAATAAAAATAATTTTGATAGGCATATTTAGAAATGATTTTAATGAAAGTTACCAATAGAGTAATATAAAAACATGAAATTAACTATGGCTAAAACAGAATTCCAATTTAGTATTTTTTCAATATCATTATATTCAGTTCTGATTGTTTTGTTAGTTTCTCTAGGATTTTGGCAATTAGATCGATCTGAACAAAAGCAAGTTTTTATAAATCAACAATTGTTATCTGCTAATAAAGAAGTTTTAAGATTAACAGATACTATTGATTTAAATAAAAGCAGGTATAGGACAACAGAAATAACAGGCTATTTTGAATCAAGCAAACAGTTTCTTATAGATAACCAAATTTTAAATGGAAGAGCGGGGTATTTTGTTATGACACCGTTTAAGGTTTCGGGACTTGAGCAATCGGTATTAGTTAATAGAGGTTGGGTTCAATTAAATAAAGATCGCCGAGTATTACCTAAAATAGCGATTAAAGAATCAATACGAACAATAATAGGAAGAATTAATCATTTCCCAGTTGTTGGTATTCGTTTGGAAGGGGCAGAGATTCCAACTGAAAGCTGGCCATCAGTCGTACAAGTTGTTGATGAAAATGTGCTGTCAGAAAAATTAGGATATTCATTATTTCCTTTTCAAGTTGAACTGGATAACACAATGAGAGATGGCTACAGTCGTCACTGGAAAAATAAAACCATCATGCCACCTGAAAAACATGTGGCTTATGCCGTACAATGGTTCGGCTTGGCTATAACGTTAACAATATTATTTTTTGGATTTAGTAGAAAAAAGTAAATGACCAAATTGAATGAACAACAAAAGAAAAACAATCGCACAGTAATTATTATTTTTGCCATGTCGATTATTCCTTTTTGTATTGCTTGGTACTTATCAAGTAGTGCTACATGGATGGGGGGGGGAACAAATAATGGTAAATTAATTACACCGCCTATTACAACTAAATTTAGTCAATTTGTTGGTTATGATGAATTTTCTACAAAGAATTTACATGAGATAAAAGGGCACTGGGTATTAATGAATATAGTGCCCAACAAACAATGTAATAAAGTATGCCAATTCGCAATATTTAAAACTAAGCAACTAAGAGTGATGATGGGCAAAGACCTTACAAGAAGCCGTCGGCTAGTGCTTGTTGCCCCAGAATATGAACAAACAGTTGAGCAATTATTTTGGAAAGAAGAAAGCAAAGCTGGCAAAACTGTAAAAGAAGATAAAAGGTTATTAAGAGTAAAACTACTACCAGCATTATTGGAGAAATTAAACAAAGTAAGAGATTCTGGTATTCCTGAAGGAATGCTTTTTTTAATGGATCCAATAGGCAATATTATGATGCAGTATGAGCCAGAGTTTGACCCTTATAAAGTTAAAGATGACTTGCGTAAATTATTAAAAATATCACAGATTGGTTAAAGAAATGTTTAGAAAAACTACGTTATTTACCTTAGTTTTAGCGCTCATTGTTATTGTTTTTAGTACGACTGTTCGATTGTCTGATGCTAGTGTTGGCTGTCCTGATTGGACTGGATGGCCTGGATGCTATGGTGAAGTAACTAATGCTATTGGCGGTATTTCACCTCCATCCATAATTCCTGATGATGTTAAACAAGTTATTGAAGAGTGGGTTAATTACCGAACAGTAACTGCATTTTTAGCTGTTTTGGCTCTATTGTTGACTGTTGCTGCCTGGATGCAACAACGTTGTCGCTTGGCAGCCGTTATTTCAAGCAATACACTACTCGTTGTATTGGGTGCTCAGCTAGTTATTGGAATATGGGCAGTCAAAGTTAAAATGATGCCTGTGGTTGTGACGGGACAGTTGTTTTTAGCCTGCATCTCGGTTTGGCTTTTGTTTTGGATTTATTTGCGTTCAAATCAAAAAATAGAGATTAATCAGCAAGGTAATACAGGACCTAAGCTTCTGGCAAGGTTTGCTATTTTTATTTTGTCATTACAAATTATTCTTGGTTTTTGGGTCAGTACTAATCAAGCTGGATTAGCCTGTTCAGGATTTCCTAAGTGTAATGGCGACTGGATGCCAGCAGTTGATTATCTATCCAGTTTGGATTTGTTTTCATCGATACAAAGTGGTTACACGGGTAACTTGTCTTTTGACGGACAAGTTGCAATAAATTGGTTACATCGAATTGGCGCTATAGTTAGTTTTGTATTACTGACATGGGTTACCTTATCTGCCACATCAGAAAACTATGCTAGACCTGTAAGGAAAGCAGGTTTGTGGTTGAGTGGGTTATTATTAATTGAATTAATGATGGGGATTTTTAGTGTCAAACTAGAATTGCCTTTGTTTTTTATTGTTGCTCATAATCTCTTTGCTGTATTACTGATGCTGCCGTTAATTGCAGTTAGTTTTTATAGTAAATATAGTTATATTGACTCGGCTACTGAGGTAATTAGTGATGTTGTCGTAGAGAGCGATGTTGTTGTCGATGTCGTTGAAACTGTTGAAGTAGAAGAAATACCAAGTGCAGATTCATTATATTTAAGATTAAAGTCACAATTAAAGAAAACACGGACAGGTATTGGCGGTGTTTTAGCCACAATCCCTGTGGGGCAAAAAGCAATAAATGAAGATTTATTAGAAGAAATTGAATCTAGTTTATTAATGGCTGATTTAGGTGTTGAAACGACAACATTAATTATTAATCAGTTAACAGCACGCTTGGAACGTCGTCAACTTAATGATGGTGAGGCTTTAGAGGCAGCATTAAAAGAAATTTTGTTGGAGATACTTAAGCCGTGTGATCAGGCATTAGTGATTCCTAAACAAGAGGTTCCTTTTGTTATTTTGGTTGTTGGTATTAATGGTGTCGGTAAAACAACGACCATTGGTAAAATGGCTAAGCGTTTAAAAACACAAGGGCACAAAGTTATGTTAGCTGCTGGGGATACTTTTAGAGCTGCAGCTGTTGAGCAATTAGAAGTGTGGGGCGAACGTAACGATATACACGTTGTTGCTCAGCATACGGGAGCAGACTCTGCTTCTGTTATTTATGATGCCGTACAATCGGCACAAGCAAAAGGTATCGATGTTCTGATTGCTGATACCGCAGGACGATTACATACAAAATCTAACTTAATGGAAGAACTAAGTAAGATTAAACGTATTATGCAGAAGGTGGACCAAACTGCGCCCCATGAGGTTTTGTTGGTTTTAGATGCAGGAACGGGACAAAATGCTTTATCACAAACAAAAATATTTAATGAAGTGGTTGAGTTATCAGGGTTAGCAATAACAAAATTAGATGGTACAGCAAAAGGGGGGGTAATTTTTTCTCTTGCCAATCAATTTAGTCTACCCATTCGATTTATTGGAGTAGGTGAAGGGATTGATGATTTGCAAGATTTTGATGCAAAATCCTTTGTTGATGCTTTATTTGTAAAAGACTAAGCTATTGATAAATAACAGTGTTGTTGTTTTTATATACCTTACAATTTAAAATAAGAAAATGCTTAAATTTGATCATGTAAGTAAACGATATCCAGATGCTGGTGATGCACTATTGAATGTGAGTTTCCATTTGAAGCCTGGTGAAATGGCTTTTTTGACGGGACATTCTGGTGCAGGAAAAAGTACATTGCTTAAATTAATTGCGATGATGGAGTTGAGTACCCGTGGGAATATTTTATTAGATGGGCAAAATTTAAATAAAATCACTGAAAATCAGATTCCGTATATCAGAAGAAAATTAGGCTTAATTTTTCAGGATAATAAACTATTACAAGATCGAACAATTTTTGACAATGTGGCTCTGCCGCTCATTGTCTCAGGTTATGGATATCAAGAAGTTGGTCGAAGAGTCAGAGCTGCATTGGATAAGGTGGGTTTATTAGGAAAAGAAAAAAAATATCCATTCGCTTTGTCGGGGGGAGAGCAACAGCGTGTAGGCATTGCCCGAGCTGTTATTAACAAGCCGCGAGTTATTTTAGCGGACGAACCTACAGGAAATTTAGATCCCACACTTTCTGCGGAAGTGATGCATTTATTTGAACAATTTCAGAAAGTTGGAGTGACTGTATTGATAGCAAGTCATGATGTAGACTTGTTAAGTCAGATGGGGCATAGAATTCTAACTTTAGATCATGGTCAGTTAAAGGGCAGTTGAAAATGAAACATAAGTCTCGCCAGCCAAAAAATACAGTCGGGAATAATTTTTCTGAAAAGTCACAAACTTATCTGTTGATTCATGCCCATGCCCTGTTTTCAAGTTTAGGGCGTATGGCCAGAAATTCATTTACCTCAGCTATGACAATTATTGTTATGGCTATTGCTATTTCTCTCGCTTCTGGGTTTTATTTGTTGGTAGTGAATATGCAGCAACTGACGGGGGAAATAGAGTCAACCAATCAAATATCATTATTCCTAAAAGCCAATGTCAGTGATAATGCAGGAAAACAGCTAGCTGACAAAATTAGATCAGACAAGAGAGTTGGCAAGGTTCTTGTCATTACAAAAGAGCAAGCTTTAGCCGAATTTAAAACATATAGTGGTTTTGGCGATGCATTAGATATATTGGATAAAAATCCATTGCCGACAGTTATACAAGTGCTTCCAGTGGATAGCTTGCATGATATGAAAACAATTAAAAGCCTAATGATAGAGTTTAATCAATTACCTAAAGTTGATTTCTCTCAATTAGATATGCAGTGGATTCAACGATTACAATCCATGATGCAAATTATGCAGAGAGGCGTATTTATACTTGCCTTGTTACTGGGGTTTGCCGTTATTGTTATTACAGGGAATACAATTAGGCTGGAGTTGCAAAATAGGCAAGATGAAGTGTTGATTGCAAAATTAGTTGGCGCAACTCATGCCTTTATCCAGAGACCTTTTTTATACACTGGATTTTGGCTAGGTTTTATATCAGGTCTAGTTGCCTGGGCACTAGTGACTGTCATTATGTTTATTTTACAAAGCCCTATAGAAAAACTGTCCATTCTTTATGATGGTTCGTTTGATTTAAGTTATTTTGGTTTTATGGATGTTATTTCATTATTAAGTATTTCGTCTTTATTGAGTATGGCGGGTGCATGGATTGTATTACATTATCAATTACAACAAATACAGCCGAAGTAGTCCCACCTGAATTCAGGTCATCTTATTCGAGCCTTTTCCTATAAAAAAGCATTTATTCAATGGAACTTATAAAACTATTAGCACTCCTAACATTTGAGTGCTAAAATTAAACAACTTTATAATTTAAGAGGCTTTCATGAATAAAGCAGTTGCTTTACCAAGTAATCTATCAGTAGGTACCTTTGATTCATATTTAAATACAGTGAGTCACATGCCTAAGCTGACTCCAGAATATGAAAAAGAACTTGCTATTCGATATAGAGAACAGGGTGATTTAGAAGCTGCGCGTGAATTAGTCATGTCAAACCTTCGTTTTGTAGCCCATGTTGCTAGAGGATATAGCGGCTATGGCTTGCCCTTAGCTGACATTATGCAAGAAGGTAATGTAGGCCTAATGAAAGCAGTTAAACGATTTGACCCTGATGTGGGCGTTAGATTAGTTTCATTTGCAGTTCATTGGATTAGAGCTGAAATACATGAATATGTGATTAAAAACTGGCGTATTGTTAAAGTTGCGACAACTAAAGCACAACGCAAACTGTTTTTTAATCTAAGAAAATCTAAAAAGGGTTTAGGTTGGCTATCAAAAGATGATGCTGAAGCGATTGCAGAAAATCTAGATGTTGATCTAAAAATAGTTTATGAGATGGAAGAGCGTCTTGATGGTCGTGATATGGCATTTGATATGCCTGTCAATGATTCTTCAGAAGAAACGATTTCTGCTCCCGTTAACTATTTAGAACAGCAAGAAGCTGATCCTGCACTTTTACTTGAGAAAGCTGATTGGAAAGGGCATGAAGAAGGGTTACTCTCAGAGGCTTTATCTGAATTAGATGAGCGAAGCCAAGATATTTTACACAGTCGCTGGTTATCAGAGAAAAAAGCAACCTTGCATGATTTAGCTGCACGTTACGGTGTTTCAGCTGAGCGAATTAGACAATTAGAAAAAAATGCGATGAAAAAATTGAAAGAGGCGGTTGTTTTAGAAGCTTAGTTTTTTAAAGAATCATCTAAAACTAGTTATTGAGGCTTTACAAGAAATTGTAAGGCCTTTTTTGTTTATAAGGATATAGATTGTATGAGTAATTCTAAGGCTATTATTTAAATAGGTAGGAAAAGAATAAGGCAAACAGAGCAAATACTATAAAGGGTAATTAATTTGATTTTATGGCTTAGTGAGAGCTCTTGCCAGTCAGCTATTTTCCGATCTAAATATCTTGAAAACGAACTTGATAGTTTTGAATAAAGTTTAGGTATAGATTTGTATACAAGATAAAGTATGTATAAGAAAAAAATAATTGCACTATTAACGATGATCATCTCACTAGACTGATGATCAGTGTTTAGAGTAAGTTCGAGGATTACTTCAATGGAATATTCGATGGCTTCGATAAGGATATGAATCCCTTCAAATAATAAATCCAGCACACCTAAAAAAACATCTAATAAGGTATCAAACATCAAGATAAAAATAAAAACCAAAATAAATTTTCTGCTAATTCTTATTAGCATTTGACTATCTGTTTCTTGCTTTTTGTTGGGAGGGAGAGGAGATGGTGTTTTTTTAAAATGAACAAAGTTCATAGCAAGGCCAAGATTATTTTATCTGATTAAGGTAGTGTAAATGGCTTGCTTGTTTAATGAAATAGTAGAGATGGTAATATATTGTTTCCTGTTTTTTAATAGTATCAGAAAATTTGCTAATTTCTCTACAGCCCTGGTCGATATTTAGGCATTGGATATAAAGTGCTAGCTGTTAGAAATCAAGGGGAGTCTTAGGTAAACCTTGATTCCACTTTGTTTCATCAAGGCTACAATATCTGTTATGGGCTAATACTGAACAAGCACTCGATAATCTAAAACAGTCTTACTTTCAGCTGGTATTTTAACTTTCCATTCAGCAGTGCTTGCCGCAATTTTTATATGAGTGTGGCTTTCTTGCAATATTTCCCAATCTCCTGGGATAGGTTCTCTAACAATAACGGTAACAGCTTCAGACTTGGCATTATTTAATTCTATTTGGAATGCACTTTCAAAGGAGTGTTTACCAGGTATTATGTGGTTTCGTTTGCTGAAATTAGTCTGTTTTTTATTAGCGGTAACATCAAAAGCATTGCCCATTTTTAAACGGATGGTTTCATTTTTTGGTGTGTGATCAATATTATCCTCACCAATAAATTGTGCGTTGTCTTGACTGTCTTTTTTATAAACTCGGACAATGCCTTTTGGAATTGGCATGCCTAAGCCTGTTGCTTGTTTATTTTCTAATTGAATGAAAACTCCTACTTTCAGTTTTTGACCTATTTGGCCTTGTCTACTGCTGTAATAATATTGAGAACCATTCAACACCAGTTCTTTATTAACAGGGATGGAGTGTGCTGAAAGTAGAGAAACTTGCTTGGTTTGTTTATTTAGAATATCGGTTGGACGGTTTAAACTATAGAGATGGTATTCAAATAAAGATTCTTCACTGATGGGACTGACATCAGCAACCATCGCAAAGCTTTTCATCTCTTGATGCCTTGGTGATCGTTGTTTTTTGACTCGGTTTACATCTCCCGCGACTAATTGAAGTTTGGCATTTTTGTAGGCTGTACCACTTCTATTGTTTAATGTAACCCAGCCAAGTAGATCTAGTTTTGTATCAGTAGCATTAAGTTCGGCAACATAATCTGCTTTCCAGGATAAACCTCCCGTTAAGTAACTGAGTTCTAATTGTTGGGTTCGAGAGGTGGCACTATTCAATTGTGTAACTAAAGTGGGCTGGTCACGCAGGTTTTCGGGAATATTATCAAAGATAAATTGGCCTGATGGATTGGTTTTAATCGTATTGCCCATTTTTAGAACAACACCCTGATGTGTGCTGAGTACCGTTGCTTTTTCTGTCTTTTGTTTGCCTGTTGCAGGATTGGTTGTAGTTATACTGATTTGTTTGCCTAAATATTTATCCAATAATTTATTGGGTGTTAATAAATCATAATCAAAATTTTGCTCTAGTACATTAAAGCCCTTGCTGTGACTTAAACTTCGTAACATCGCTGTTTCAGGTTTCATTTTTGCACTGACACCCCGAAAAGCAAGATGATTAAACCCTTTATTTAAAGTAACTTTACGTTGGTCTTTAATTAAAGCGAGATCTTTATTATAAATAGTGATGGACATTTTTGTTTGATCATCAATAGAGGTTTTTTTCTCTATGACTTGAGCATTGGTAGCTATTGAAAAACAACAAAATGAGATGGTGGATATTATTGAAGAATAATTCATAGGGAAGATATGGCTTATTTATATTGAAAGTATGACAAATTGTAAGAGTGTTGGTTAAACATACTTTTCACCCAACCGTATTTTGATAACTAATCGTTTACCTACTTGTTCTTTTAATGCCCCAATATCAAAGATCATTTTATTATTGAGATAACAGTCTTTAAGATACATTCTATCATCATAAAATATTTCAGCGACTTCCATTCCCGCTTCAAGTTTATTCCAAGGCATTTCAACAATAGGGCGCTCTGTTTCTACAGTCGTTTCTTTTAATACCTGTATAAAATAGTCAACTACCCCAGGATCATAAAATATACCTTTCTTTGCGATTAAACGATCTTGAACATCAGGGACAGACATGGGTTTTCCAGTCATAGAGCCTTCAATAAAGGTTATATAGTCCCTGACTACAGATAAAATACGAGAACCGAGCGGAATATCTTTAGCTGCTAAACCATTAGGAAAGCCAGTACCATCATAGTTTTCAAATTGATGTTTAATAAGGTAAGCGGTCTCTTTTAATTGAGGCATATCATCTAATAAAGTAGAGCCTTCTATCGCATGCTTTAAATAGCAATCTCTATCTTTATTATTCATTAAAAAATAGGCTTTAGCTATTAATGAATCAGGCAAACTCATTTTACCAATTTGTAATAATAAACCCGCGTATAAAATATTTTTAGTCTCTTCTTCAGAGGTACAAAACTTTAAGGCAACAAGTTTAGCTTTACCTGCGATATACGTTGAATGACCTGTCCCCAGTCCTGGTCTCATTTCAATTGTTTTTGCAAAGACTTTAATTGAATCAGTATATTGCTTAGTTAAAACTTTATGTGCACCATTTAGCTTCTTAAAAGAAAGTTTAAGCTGTTCTGTACGTTTTTCTACTTTTTCTTCTAAATGATTATTAAGCTCTTGTAATTCATCATTTTGTTTATTAATAATTGCAAATAGTTCTACACGTTCTTCTCGTAAACGTTTCTCCTCAATCGCTTTTGCAACTAAGGCTTTTAGTTCATCATCTTCCCAAGGTTTACTACAATAACTGTATATTTTTCCTTGATTAACCGCAGCAATAGTTGATGAAATATCAGCATAACCTGTTAAAAGAATACGCACTCTATCAGGCCATTTTTTAGCTGCTTTAGTTAGAAATTCCGCACCATCCATATGAGGCATTCGCATATCAGAGATAATTAAATCTATGTTAGTTTTCTCTAAAACCTCAAGGCCTTTAGCGCCTCCATCAGCTAAATGAATAACATAGTCAGATCCTCGAAATAATCGACGTAATGACTTTAATACATTAGGCTCATCATCTACACAAAGTATTTGAGTTGGTTTATTCTCAAGTGGCGGGTCAATAGTCATATCATTAATTATTTATGGGTAAAATTACTCGAAATTTTGTGCCTTTTCCGACCACTGAATCAACTTCAAGTCGACCTTGGTGGTCTTGAATAATCTTATAAGAAAGTGATAAACCCAACCCTGTTCCTTTTCCTACAGGTTTAGTTGTGAAAAATGGATCAAAAATCTTACTTTTTACATCATCAGGTATTCCTTTACCGGTATCTTCAACTTCAACCCAAATATGGTCTTTATCTTGCTGCCCCGTCCGAACAGTTATTTTTCCAAAGTCTTCAATAGCATGAGCAGCGTTAACTAATAGATTCATGAAAACTTGATTAAGCTGTGCGCCTACACATTGAAAAGGCTCTATACCGCCAAATTCTTTAACAATATCAGCTTTATATTTTAATTCGTTATGCACAATATTTAGGGTGGCACTAATACCTTCTTCTACATCAAAAATTTCACTTTCTTGTTTATCAATACGGGAAAAGTCACGTAAATCTTGTACAATTTTCTTAGCTCTGGTTGCCCCTTCAATAGATTCTTTAACTAAATCTTGTAAATCTTCTTGTAAGAAATCTAAATCTAAATCCTTTTGTAATTGATTAAATTCTGTGGCTAATGCATCGTCTTTAGGTAATTGTTTTGCTAGTTTGTCAGCTAAAGTAGCCACTTGTTCTAAATCAGTTAAATATCCTTTTAAGGTGTTTAAATTAGAATAAATATAACCTAAGGGATTGTTAATTTCATGGGCGACACCTGCGGCTAATTGGCCTATTGAAGCCATTTTTTCAGACTGAATTAAATGCCCCTGAGTTTCTTTTAATTGGTTGTTTAGACCAAGCTGTTCTTCTTTTTCTATTTCTAATACTTGGTTGGTTTTTTGTAACTGTAGGGTTCGTTTTTCTACCGTATCTTCCAGTGACTTTTCAATTTGTTTTTGTTTGCTAATATCGATACCACAGCCCATAAAACCAGAAACTTTACCGTTCTTTCGTTTTCTAGGGACAATGGTTTCTAATATCCAGCGTTCTGACCCATCTTTATGGTTTAATCTATATTCAACTTCCGCGGTTTTATGTGTTGTTTTAATATCGTCATAAACAGCTAGCAATGTCTTTAAGTCATCTTTATGAATTAATTTAATACACTCACCATTCATGCATTCAGCGGCTTTTAGTCCTGTAAAGTGAAGAAACTGTTGATTCACAAAAATACGTTTTCCATCTATATTACTAATCCAAATTAGGGCAGGTAAAATATCAGCTAATTCTTTAAACCTGCCTTCACTTTCTCGTAATGCGCCATATAAATTATTTTGCAATATTTCAACATTAGACTTATCTGTGTTCTTTGGTTTTTCTGTAGTGTTAATATCAGCGACCATTTGTTTGTCTGTAAGTAATATATGATTAATTAACCATTGCACCAAAAAGTCGAGTAATTCATCGGTAATATGTTCTGGGTCAGCTTGACATGTCTTTTGAGCTTCGTTTATTTGGTCAATAAATTGTTGATGAACTAATAAATGGTCTTGGTAATCCTTCTCATTATATTCATGTCCCGTCATGAACTTTTCTTCATCTTTAAAATGAAACTTAGTATATTCAACTAATTCATCTAATAAATTAATGACAATATGGGGATCGCCCCCAATATTGAGACTTTCATCTAATTGATTGAGTAAATCGACTAACTTTTTATGTTGTTCATCAATGCTCTCTTCCCCAGTTTTATAACTGTCATCCCAAATAAATATTGCCATCGGTCGATCACCAAAAGTAAAAATAAAAAAGCTACAATTTCTATAACATTGATTTAAGTATAAACCTTAAATCAATAAAGGGTAAGGCTGGTGAAATCATTGTTTTGTACTACAATTTGACTAAACATTTGACTAAACATTTGACTAAACATTTGACTAAACATTTGAATATTATTTGAGTATATGAAAAATTTGGAAACACTTCTAATAGTTGATGATGAAGCTGTAAACCTAACAGTGATGAGTAAAATTCTTACTCAGCATTATGTGGTTCGTGCTGCAAATTCAGGTGCTAGGTGTTTAGAAATTGTAAATTCAGACCCTCGTCCAGATTTAATACTACTTGATATACAAATGCCTGATATGAACGGCTATGCAGTTCTTGAAAAGTTACAACAAAATCTAGAGACCCGGGATATTCCTGTTATTTTTGTTACTGCATCAGACGCTATTGAAGATGAGGAAAAAGGCTTAGATTTAGGGGCTGTTGATTTTATTGTAAAGCCGATACGACCAGCGATTCTTCTGGCGCGTCTAAAGACCCATATATTAGTAAAACAAGCAGAACTGTATCTTCGAGAACAAAATACCAGCCTTGAAGTTAAGGTAACTAATAATGAGCAACGTTTAAAGCACATTATTGAAGCAGTTCCCGCTGCGATATATGAAACATTGCTACCTGATTTAAAACTGTCTTTTTTAGATTCTAGAGTCAAACATCTTGTTGGAATTGACAAAGAAGATTTCAATAAGGGAGATCTCAATTGGTATGAACAGATCCATCAAGAAGACCAAGCTAGGATAAAAACAGAAATTTTAACAACAGCACAAGAACAAAAGCCTGTATTTCAACTTGAATATCGAATAAATCATGCTGATGGGAAAAGTATTGTCTGGTTTGAAGACAATGGCACTGTTGAATATGACTCTAGAGGCAAGGCGGTACGAATATTAGGTGCATTAATTAATGTTAATAAGCGTAAAGAAGTAGAACAAAAGTTACTTGAATCTTTTGAGGCAACGATTAAAGCAGTTTCCTCAGCGCTAGAAAAACGTGACCCCTATACAGCAGGTCACCAAAATAACTGTGCCCGTATTGCAAAAGCAATAGCAGAAGAGTTAGGGCTTGATGAAGATATGATTAAAGGGATTTATCAGGCCGCTGCAATTCATGATATTGGAAAAATTTATTTACCTTCTGAAATATTGAATAAACCATCAAAACTGTCCAATGCAGAATTTGGTTTAATTAAAACACATGCTCAGGTAGGTTACGACATTATTAAAGATGTTAAATTTCCTTGGCCAATAGCCCAAACTGTTTTGCAACATCACGAACGTATTGATGGTTCTGGGTATCCAAATGGATGCAAAGCAGATGAGATATGTATTGAAGCAAAAATATTAGCCGTTGCAGACGTTGTTGATGCAATGAGCTCTGACAGGCCCTATCGCAAAGGGTTAGGAATTGATGCTGCATTATCAGAAATTGAACAGAATGCCAGTGTGTTTTATGATGAAACGATAGTAAAAGCCTGTTTGGTTTTATTTAGGGAAAATAATTTTTCAATACAAAATGAATAATCGAAGTGATAGCTTAATGGGGTTAACTGCTTTTATTGAGACGTCTTTCCCCAAAAAATGTTCTGCCTGTGGCGCTACTTTTCAAACAGCCATCCAATTTTTAACAGAAACGCAGAATATGCCCAATGGAAGGTCGTCTCTAAAAGAAGCATTGGAAGAAGATGGTACGGAAATTGTTGAAGTATTTAGAAATTGTTCTTGCGGTTCTACTTTAATGGATGAGTTTAATTCTCGTAGAGATAACTCTAATGCAGGAAAAGAAAGCCGAGCTGAATTTGATCAGTTGTTATCAAATAATAGACATCTTTCTACTGAAAATGCACGCATTGAAGTGTTAAAACAAATAAAAGGTAAGTGATTTTTTACTAATAAAACCCATGCCTTTATACAAACATAGTTATTTCGACTGGTAGGAGGAGACTATGGCCGCGACCGAAACAAGATTAAGAGCAATCGCGGCCATAGGCCCCTCCTACCGTTATTAACAATACATTTAAGTATGAATTTTTATAAGCTGTAGATTATTAATAACCATGTAAAACTAAATAATTAAAGCCCGTATGACAAATAGAATGTTACTTCTAGTAGATGATGAGCCTAATATACTAAAAGCCCTTAAACGCTTATTACGTAGAGATGGATATACTATTTTATTGGCTGATAGTGGCACTGAAGCATTACAAATATTAGAGCTAGAACCCGTCAATGTCATTGTTTCTGATCATCGAATGCCCGTGATGACAGGGATTGAGTTTTTGGCCAAGGTAAAACAAACATACCCTGATATTACTCGTATTGTATTGAGCGGGTTTTCTGACCTTGATACGATTACCGAAGCAATCAATGAAGGTAATATTTATAAGTTTCTGGCTAAGCCTTGGGATGACACTCAAATAAGAACGACCATTCAAGAGGCCTTTGAGCAGAATGAGTTAAAACTTGAAAATAGTCGTCTAACGGAAGAATTGAAACAGGCAAATGCTGGTTTAGTCCAACAAAATGTAGAAACCTCAGGACTATTAGAATAAGTAGTTAATCATAATACTGATGGCATTATTGTCGTTAATGCTGATAAGAAAGTTATGTTTTCTAACCCAAGTGCATTAACTTTATTGATAGATAATTATCGAGTTTTACCTGGTGATGAATTTAAAATGCCTTTTAAAGATAATCAGGTTTTTCATCATCATTTAGCGCGTAAGAATAAAAGTGATTTGGCTTTGGAAATTCGCTCTTCAACAATTATTCATGAGGGGGAGCAAGCCTTTTTAATTACTTTACATGACTTGACTGATATTGAACGGTTTCATGAAGAAAGAAAACAAGCTGAAGTAAGTATTAAAAAAGCTTTATTGCAAACAGTTAATGCCATTAGCTTAACCGTCGAAAAACGTGACCCTTATACAGCAGGGCATCAAGATAGAGTAGCAAGATTAGCTGTTGCTATTGGTGAACACATGGAATTTAGTGAGCACGAGTTAGAAGGCTTAAAAATAGGGGGGTTAATTCATGATATTGGAAAAATATATATTCCAGCTGAAATATTAAATCGCCCCGGTCCTGTTAATGAGTATGAAAGGTTGATAGTACAAGAGCATACAACGATTGGTTATGAAATTATGTCTACGGTTGATTTCCCTTGGCCAATTGCAGATATGGTTTTACAACATCATGAGAATATAGATGGCACAGGATACCCTAATGGTTTAAAAGGTGATGAAATTTCCTTGGAAGCAAGAATTATGGCAGTCGCTGATGTGGTTGCAGCTATGTCGGAATATAGACCTTATCGAAATATGTTTACATTGGACGATATTATTAGCTTTATTAAAAGTGAAAGTGGTAAAAAATTTGAACCTAACATTGTTGATATTTGTATTAAGGTTCTTAAAGAGACAACATTTCAACTCGATTAATAATTAGTTAATGACTTTAATTTAATGGAAAAACGTTTGATGCATAAACAAATCATTAGATTATTAACGGCTGGGTTTGTTGTTCTCATTGCAATGATGGTAGTTGTTCAGTTTGAGGCAATTAGAGTGGTTGATTTAATTGCTGGATCAACTCAAAACCTACACAAACATCCTTTTGCTGTCAGTAATACTGTATTGAAAGCAAATGCAGATATTATAGCTATGCACAGACATATGAAAGATGTCGCTTTGGCCCAGAGTACTAAAGAGCAAGAAGAGGCTATTGCATTAGTTGATCATTATGAAGTTAAGGTTTACCAAAATTTTGATTTTATTATGGAACGGTTTTTAGGAGATAAAGCTAGAATTACTAAAGCCAGGTTATTGTTTGCTAATTGGAAACCTATTCGCTCTGAAGTTATTAATTTAACCCAAGCAGGTAAAAATATTGAAGCTGCTTTAATAACAAAAGGTAAAGGAGCAGAATATGTTTTAGCATTAACGACAGAAATGGATGGTTTAATTTCATTTGCTCAGAATAAAGCGGATGACTTTGTTTCTCTTAGTTCTAAGCAACAAGCTGAAAGTAAAGAAATTTTACATAGTTTGATGTCAATTATTGTTGTTATCGGTTTGTTTATCGCTTATTTTGTTATAAAAAGAGTCAATATTAGTTCAAAAAAACTAAAAGAGAGTGAAGAACGCTGGCATTTTGCTTTAGAAGGGAGCAGAGATGGTGTTTGGGATTGGAATGTTAAGGATAATAAAATTTTCTTTTCTACACGCTGGAAAGAGATGTTGGGGTATAAAAATAAAGAAATACAAAATAATTTTAATGAATGGAAAATTCGAGTTCACCCTGATGACTTAGAACAAGTTCTTGCTGATATAGAACAGCATTTAAATAAGCAAACAGAATTTTACGAGAATGAACATCGAATGCAATGTAAAGATGGTTCATATATTTGGATACAGGATAAAGGGAAAGTACTTTCTTGGGGAGCAGACAATAAACCTTTAAGAATGATCGGTACTCACTCCGATATTACTGAAAGTAAGAAAAACCAAGATCAACTCCGTAAACTTGCTTTGGCGGTAGAACAAAGCCCAGAGAATATTGTCATTACTAACCTTGATACCGAGATTGAATATGTCAATGAAGCCTTTATACAAGATACTGGTTATTCACGGGAAGAAGTTATTGGTCAGAAACCAGATATTCTAAAGTCAGGTAAAACGCCTACTCACATTTATACTGAATTATGGGAAACATTAAAACAGGGACAGTCTTGGAAAGGTGAATTCCATAATAAGCGTAAGGATGGCAGTGAATATATTGAATTTGCCCTTGTCATACCATTACATCAAGCTGATGGCCAAGTTACTCATTATGTTGCTGTTAAAGAAGATATTACTGAAAAGAAGTGTTTAGCAAAAGAGCTGGATAGCCATCGATATCATCTTGAGTCTTTAGTAGAAGAACGTACCGTACAATTAAATTTAGCACGCCAACGTGCGGAAGATGCTAATAAAGCCAAAAGTAGTTTTCTAGCAAATATGAGTCATGAGATTAGAACACCCATGAATGCTATTGTGGGTCTTACTCATTTGCTACAAAGAGAAGAAATTTTGCCCGAGCATATGCAACAGCTGAATAAAATTGAAGTCTCAGCGGCTCATTTACTTTCCATTATTAATGATGTTTTAGATTTTTCTAAGATTGAAGCAGGAAAACTAATACTGGATCAGTCTGATTTTGACCTGAACATGGTCTTTGATCATATTTTATCTATGTTTAAAGAACAGGCTGAAAAAAGAAACTTAAACCTTGAATTAAATTTAACTCATGTACCGACCTGGTTACATGGTGATGAAATACGCTTAAGACAGGCGTTAATAAATTTTGTTAGTAATGCTATTAAATTTAGTGAGAATGGAACGGTATCTCTAGCTGCTAAAGTAATTGAACAAACAGAGTTGGGGTTATTATTGCGCTTTGAAGTGAGAGATAGAGGCATTGGTATTGATGAAAAAACCAAACCCATTCTTTTTGATGCATTTGAGCAAGCAGATGTTTCTACCACGCGTAAATATGGTGGCACTGGTTTAGGTTTATCTATTACGCGTCATTTAGCTCATTTAATGGGTGGTGAAGTGGGTGTCGATAGCCAGTTAGGAAAGGGAAGTACTTTCTGGTTTACTGCAAAATTAAAACAGGGCCTGGGTGCGCAGCCAATTATTCCAGCCGTAGAGATGCAAAATAATGAATTATTATTGAGCACAGAATATTGTGGCTCTAAAGTATTGCTTGTTGAAGATAATGAAATTAATTTAGAAGTGGCAATGAAACTATTGAAGGCCGTTAAGTTGACAGTAGATTCGGCCATAAATGGTAGAGAAGCAGTCAGCAAAGTGACTGAAACTGAATATGACCTTGTATTGATGGATGTTCAGATGCCAGAAATGGATGGTCTGGAAGCTACGCGTCAGATTCGTTTATTACCCAACAGAAAACAGCTTCCTATTTTAGCCATGACGGCTAATGTTTTTGTAGAAGATCGACAAGCCTGTATTAATGCAGGTATGAATGGTTTTATTGCAAAACCTATCGATCCAGATAACCTTTATTTAACTGTAGTCAATTACCTTTCAAAACAAGATAAAAAAACATCGCATGAGTCATTAGCTAATGTTGAACAGGAAATTGATCCAGTAGAAGAAAATACAGAATTACGCAGACAGCTTGCTAATATTGATGGCTTAGATAGTGATAAAGGTTTACGCAATATGCTTAATGATGAGCTTGCTTATCTAAAGCTTTTAAAGCAGTTTGACAATACGCATTGTGATGATATGAATAAATTACAGGCATATTTTACAAATAATAAAATAAAAGAAGCAGAAGTTATCGCACATACCTTAAAGGGGGCGGCAGGAACACTAGGGATTATCGGTTTACAACAAGTTGCTACGATTTTGAATCAACATTTGCGGGAGCAGAAATATGATCAGATACCTCAACTTATTGATGTTATTAGCTTAGAACAAGATAAGCTCCATCAAGCTCTGATAAAAATTACAACGCTTGATTCAATAGCAGAGCAAAGTGATACGGTGTCAGAAATTGTTCAGAAACTTAAAATATTGCTTCAAAAAGATGATACAGCTGCAAATGAACTGTTCTTGAAAAATGAAAAGATATTACAAGAGAATTTTGGGTTAGCAACTAAACAACTTGGGCTTCAAATTGAGGCTTTTGATTATAAGCTAGCTTTAGGTACGCTTAATTTAATGGTGGGCTCGGGTAAGTTTATAGATAATAAATCAGCAGACTATAAAAGCTAGACATAGGCCATGATAAAATCAATTACAAATAATAGCGTTTTCTTTCAGTTTTTACTTCAGAAAGGTGAGATAAAAGTTGTACATGTTGGATACTCTGTTAATGAGTTATTAGGTTATACAGTAGCTGATTTTATTGAATCGAAGTTATTATTTGATGAATTAATTCATATTGATGATAAGGATATTCGCTTATCGTTATTTAATCAAAACCCACAACAAGAATTAAAACAAACCAATTTACGTTGTAGAAGGGCAAATGGAAAAATAATCTGTTTACAAGCCCATTATCAGAAAATTCTTGATAAAACAGCTGATACTTTAAAGCTAGAGTTAACATTGGTTGATCCAAGATTACTAAAACAATCAATAGAAGAGCAATTGCTAACGACTAATTTCACAGCAATGATGGATAACACAGATGATTATATTTATTTTAAAGACCGTAATCATGTTTTTACTGGCGCCAGTCAAACACTTGTTGCTATTACTGATCCTTCAGAAAGCTGGGAAGATTTATTAGGTAAGACGGATTATGATGTTTTTCCAGAAGTTTATGCTAATGATTATTATCGTCTAGAAAAACAAATATTTTCGGGTGAAATTGAAGTAGCACATGAAGTTCAGAAAATTTTAGATGTAGAAGGAAATGAAGGATGGGTCGATAATCGTAAATACCCTATTAAAGATAAAAT
>Ga0209826_1000943_pt1 | contig 20869 bp, 18 predicted proteins | sample GOMGulsemesocosm_5_FD_184637 | JGI IMG/M metagenome (GOLD analysis project Ga0209826, IMG submission 184637) | Methane-oxidizing microbial communities from mesocosms in the Gulf of Mexico - GOM15C Gulf of Mexico (SPAdes) (version 2) | ecosystem: Environmental > Aquatic > Marine > Cold seeps... | reverse complement strand
CAAGAGAAAAGCTGGCCATGAGACTGCTGCTAATTGATGACGACAAGATTGACCGGATGAATGCAAAGCGCAATCTCAAGCAGTCGGGTCACGCCATCGAGATTACTGAAGCCAGCTCCGCTCAGGAAGGGCTAGAACTCTCTCAAAATGAGAGTTTTGACCTCATTCTTCTAGACTATCAATTGCCCACAATGACAGGCTTAGAGCTTCTAGTTCTCTTACGAAAGGGGTCTGAAAACAGTACAGCCGTTGTCATGCTGAGTCACAGTGAGGACGAAGAACTTGCGCTAAGGTGTCTGGAATCTGGGGCTCAGGATTTTATTACCAAAGCAGAGGTAACAGCGTCTCGGCTCATTCGCTCAATATTGCATGCAAAAGAACGCTTTCGAATCGAGCTTGAACTGCGTGACAGCCACGAGAAGCTGCGTAAACTGGCAGAAATGGACACCCTAACGGGTTTGGCAAATCGTTATATGTTTGAAACGGGACTGAAAAGGGCTTTGCCACATGCGGAGCGTCATGGCAGATCTCTAGCATTGCTCATGCTAGACCTAGATAAGTTTAAAAACGTGAACGATACCCTGGGCCACGCCGTCGGTGATCAGTTGCTGATAGAAGCGGCTCGACGTTTGGAGAAGTCCACGCGCGAGGGAGACTTATTGTGTCGCCTCGGTGGTGATGAGTTTGCGATTCTTATTCATGATTTAAGCGATATTACGCAGGTACAACGGCTCACGAGTCGAATATTCACTGCGTTCAAAGAACCCGCCGATATCGAGGGCAACGAAATCATTGTTTCTGTGAGCATTGGAATCGCAAGTTATCCTGAATGCGCAGAGAACCCCATTCAACTCATGAAATGTGCGGATGTCGCCATGTACCGCTCTAAAGAAGCTGGGCGTAATCAATCGCATTTCTATTCCAAAAGCTTACATGAACAAATTCAAAACCGCATTGAATTGGAGCGTGACTTACACCGTGCAATCGAGCGTGAAGAACTTATCTTATACTATCAGCCTCAAGTAGATGGAGAGTCTGAAAAAATCGTCAGCGTAGAGGCTTTGATACGCTGGCAACATCCAACAAAAGGCATGATTCCTCCTAACGACTTTATATCGATCGCAGAAGACATTCATATAATTAATGAGATCGGCGACTGGGTATTACACAAGGCCTGCTCCCAGTTTCAAGAATGGAGACAGCAATACAGTAATTTGAATCTCAGCTTGTCGGTAGCCGTGAATGTATCTGCACTTCAGCTTGGTCAGAAAAATTTTGTAGAGCGAATTAAGCTTATACTGCTTAAATATCAGATTCCTCCCGAGTGTCTGGAACTTGAGCTCACCGAAAGTGCTTTAACGAAAGATGATGCCGCCACTGAATTTCTACAGGAGCTATCGGATTATGGCGTTAAACTCGCACTAGACGATTTTGGCACCGGATATTCTTCCTTGGCGCAACTTCAAAAATACCCATTTCAGGTTCTGAAAATCGATAAATCCTTTATTCAGTCGATACTTGACCATAATAGTGACGCACTTTTCCTTAAAGCGATCAATGCCTTTGCTAAAACACTAAATCTACAAGTGGTTGCTGAAGGTGTGGAGACTGAGGCTCAGAAAAGCTGGTGTAAAAAGCTAAAATTTAATCGAATACAAGGCTTCTATTTTGCCAAACCCATGCCCGCTGAGGAACTTGAACGAAAATTTTTGAGGGCTGAAAATGAAGGTCTTCAGTAAGTGGAAGCAAGGCGCCTCTTGCCTTTTGGGTCACGCCCTTTAACAATTATCGAGTCTATCCACAATAAACCCATGCAGACAATAGCTTAATACTTATACAGACACCTAAGTAAATGCGAAAAAGTCGCATCCGTATCTACTCAAAAATTGACATATAGCTTATACTCATAAAAAAGGCCGAATTACATTTGTTTAAGCCAACGTCAACATCGCTAATCTGTCTATTTGTTTGTGCGCTCACAGGCTTATTCAACCAAGCCAACGCCAGTGACAAAAAGCCCATGGTCATGTGTGTAGACCACTCCCCTCCACACAATATTTTCACTAAGCATAGTGCCGTCCCCCGCGGCTCTTTGATTGATGTCGCTAAAATCGTTGCCCGCCGGCTTGACGTCCCTATAACCTTTACCGCCAAAACACCATTCCTCAGGTGCCTTAGAATGATGCGGAACGGTTCCGCCGACATTATGCTGGGTCTTCTTGATAAACCCGAGCGGCGCGAGTACATGAATCTATATCGCTATCTAGACAACTCCAATAAGGCATTTTACGCCTTAAAATCTCGAAACTGGCAGGTTAACTCTTTTGAAGATTTATCAGGCTTAAATATTGGCGTGGTTCATGGTTTCAAATATTTCCCCAGGTTCGACCGGGAGACAGAATTATTCAGCCTCAATAGCGCGCCTTCAGTCTTGATCAATTTAAAACGTTTACTCGCCGGGCGTGTAGACCTTGTCATTGCCACCAAAATGGAAGGAGACTATTTAATACACAAGAATCCCCACTTCCAAAAATTCATCGAGCCCGTTAACTATCAATACCTTGCAGAAAACCCGGTTTACGTAGGACTGTCAAAAAGATCTCGCTATGCCCATAAAGCCAAGGAACTTAAGTCCTTAGTTTCCGCCATGAAAAGCCGAGAGGAATTTGTGAAAATTATCGATGCCTATGCCGAGAAGTAAGCGTTTGAAATGACGATAAGAATCATCTTTCCCAGCCTAGAAGCCGCCAGCTCGGCGTTTCAATTGCTCGCGCCTATTGAAAACTTACACGCGTGGATTAAAGACTTGAACGGCCAATTTGTTTTCACCAATGAGCTCCTAGCCAGAAGGTTTGGTTTCAGTAGCGCCAGCAAGTTGGTGGGCTTATCAGATCATGACTTGGCCCCACCTTACCTAGCCAACCGGTATGTTGAAGACGACCAGCAGGTTTTGCAAGGCGCTGTGATTGCCGATCAACTGGAGCTTATCGCTCACAACGAGGAAAATTCCAGCTGGTTTAGAACCTCAAAATGGCCTATTTATAATTCACAGGAAAAAATTATCGGCTCCTATGGCGTTAGTAAAAAAATTGATCTTTCTCGTTCACAAACAACGTCGTTTCATGAATTGAATATGCCCATTGAATACATCCAAAAAAATTACTCGGAAAGTATCTCCGTTGAGAAACTGGCCCAAGCTTGCCATACATCAATTAGTACCTTAGAGCGACGTTTCAAGAAGCACTTATCAAAAACACCCTTACAATATATTATGGAAGTTCGTTTAGACAACGCCCGTATGATGGTCTTTGATTCTAGTGCGAAAATGTCTAATATTGCTCAAGAAACGGGATTTGTTGATAACAGCCACTTCACCCGTGCGTATAAAAAACGCTTTTCCATTTCGCCTAGCGCCGACCGCAAGCAAAAAATGGAACGGGCTTGATATTACAGGCCTAAGCTCAGGCCTGAAACCTTCGATCTTTAGCGAACTATTCCGCCGCCCAGGCCATTGCCTTGCGAATAAGTTCGCGATACTCCGGTACTTTATAGGTAGCCGGCGTATGGCCAATCGCTGAATAAAATACCTTTCCCTTGCCAAGCTCGTGACGCCACACCAATGGGTGCTCACCCTTCATTGAGTCAACAAAATCATACTTCGTTTTCCCTTTCGTAATATAAGAACCTTCATCAATGGTCAGCAATATTTCGTAGTCCTTTCCTCGTGGGCTTTGATCAAAGGCGTACCACTCTTCCTGTTTCACGTTCCAAGGCGAGGGTAAATGGCCGGTCAGCTCACTCGCCTCTTCCGTAGCGTATAAGTCGGCATCTTGGAACTGTGGTTCCATAGTGTGGCCTATAAATTGTGCCCCCAAGAGCACGTCAACATACCAATTCCAGGAGTACTCTGTATCGCCACCCGCGGCATGTAAACCCAGCCAACCTCCCCCTTGCTCTAGCCAGCTTTGAAAATCAATGCGCTGTGAATCAGTGAGAACATCACCCGAAGTATTATTCCACACCACCATTTCAAACTTTTGTAGGTCTTCAATATTGTGAATAGCGGCATTGTTGGTGACGAATACATTCCACCCTAATTGTTCGGCTAGATCCGTTAACATACCATCACTGACCGGTATGCTTTCATGATGAATAAAGCCATTGGTTTTATTGAATATTAAAATTGTTGGTCGGGTAAATTCCGGTAAATCTGGCGGCACTGTTTCATAAGCATGCCGAGGAACTAGGCCATTTTTGGAGATATACACGTATCCCGCGACAAGCACTATTAGCGAAACTAGGGATAAGGCAATAGCGATTTTTTTTATCATAATGGACTCAATTAGTTAAAGCTTACCGGCCGCTAATTGTTTGACTGCGTAATCACAGGCGCGCGCGGTAAAAGCCATATACGTTAAGGAAGGATTCACACAGGAAGAAGAGGTCATGAAAGAACCATCGGTAATAAACAGATTGGCCACGTCGTGGGCCTGATTGTATTTGTTTAGCACCGACTGAGCGGGGTCGTCACCCATACGGGCGGTGCCCATCTCATGAATTCCCATGCCGCCAATAGGCTCTCCCTCATCAAGACTGTCGATGATATACACAGCGCCGGCCGCCTTGAGAAGACGCGCCGCTTGAATCTTCATATCCACCATTATTTTGCGTTCATTCTCAGACCACGCAAATTCCACTGACACTTGGGGAATACCAAAGCGGTCCACCTTGTTCGGGCTCAAGGTGACACGGTTGGTCGATTTAGGCAGACACTCCATAAACGCTTGTAATACAAACAGCGACTGTCCAGGTTTGCGTAAGTTATCTTTTAGCGTCGCACCAAAACCTCGGCGAGTCACGTTGGTAGACCAATTTGTACGAAGAGCCATGGTCTGAAAGCCATAACCACGGATAAAGTCAGTATCACTTTCTTCACCCGTCAAATTTCGAAAACGCGGAATATAAGTGCCGTTAGGGCGATTGCCGTAATAGTATGTGTTCATATCGTCAAGGAAAACACCCACCCCACCAAACCCCGTAGCATGGTCCATCAGGTACTGACCCACGGTGCCACTTCGATTCGCCAAACCTTTAGGGAAATGCGCGCTAGTAGAATTTAACAATATCTGGGTAGACGCAATGGTGGAGGCGCACAGAAAAAATATTTTTGCACGAAACGATGTGCGCTCGCCCGTTTTGGTATCAATCACGTTTACAGCAGACACTTTACCCGTTTCGCCATCATAGATAAGCTTCTCTACAAGAGAATTCGCCCTTAAAGTTAAATTTCCCGTTGCTCGTGCCGCCGGCAAGGTTGAGCTCTGAGAGCTGAAATAGCTGCCGGTGGAACAACCGCGATGGCATGGGCCGCAATAATGGCACGCACTGCGACCATTGTGGTTCTCTGTTAGAACCGCCACACGCCCAATAGTCAGGGTGACGTCCGGCGCTTTTTCTTCTAATCGCCGTTTGATGGTTTTCTCAATAGCGTGCATTTTCATCGCGGGTAAAAATTCGCTGTCGGGAAGTTGCTTAAGGCCTTCGGCTTGTCCGCTTATACCCACGAATTTCTCGACATAACTGTACCAAGGTGCAATCTCATCGTAAGTTACAGGCCAAGGTATCGCAGTATTATCTACGCTATTGGCGGCAAAATCTTGCTCAGACCAGCGGTAGGTTTGGCGGCCCCAAAGCAGGGAGCGACCACCCACTACATCTGCGCGAATCCAGTTAAAGGGTTTGTTTTCATGGCGAACATAGGGATTGTTTTTGTCATTATTGAAAAATGATTTATTGGCTTCACTAAAGGCATAATTTTGACTTTGTATGGGATACTCTTCGGCCTCCTCCTGTCGGTTATTCATACCGTTAAATGGCAAATTCCAATCAGGGGCATGCTCGCCTAAGTAATCGATGCCATGCTGAAGATCTTCACCACGTTCCAAAACCAATACCTTCAAACCTTTTTCCGTCAGTTCTTTGGCCGCCCAACCTCCAGATATGCCAGAGCCAACAACAATTGCATCAAACTCTCTTATGCGATTCAATCTATTCACCCTCACTTAATTTTTATTATTCACTGATCGAATTTCGAAGATTAAACTCAGGTTTGCCTTCCCGCCCAAGTGCTTTCACCTTCCTGCAGCGGAATATCACCATCGAAGCTCATTGGCATTGGCTGATATCTAAGAACCTGAGTACTGCCTACTTCTGAGGTGAAAAAACCATAAATTGTGAGTTCTTTCAATTGACAAATAAAAGGGGCGGTTTGGCCTTCGACAAAGGCTCCGTCCTGATTTCCCAAGTCATACCAAGGGTGTTCTTCTGCGTCCTGCTCTAAGGAATTAAGTGTCTCTAAGAGTTCCTCATTGGAAAGGTCCAGCGCGCTTTTACCGAAGAGACTTTTAGCCATAAGCGAGACCGTCTCCAGCCCCCCCATAAACACCCTTCGTTCTTCGTCATTAAGCCAGTCAGCGAGCATCAATTCGATAAATTTCCCTACACCAGCCTGAATAGCACCAGGAGTGTCGGTCTCGGGAATAATAATTTCCGTAAGATTGTTAATTAAAGTACGTTGTTCTATAGAAAAGAAATTTACCTGACGTTCAATATAACTTGGCGCCGAAGCCAAATAGGTTTTCTGTTCATTGCTTAGACTAAAGCCTGACTGACTGACGCCCACCCCGCCGACCAAAAGTGCCGCACACTCCAAAAATTCACGACGCTTCATAATTCGCCACCTTGTTTCAAAGCATTTTTGTTGGATTTTATTCCATGCATTTTTCTAATAAGTAGGTAAACAAGAAAAACGAACAGGGCTATGAACAGCAATGCTAAATGGCGGTATTGCCAAACTGACATAGCGTAAGCCGCCACCTTAAAAATTTGATAGCCAATATAAAGCGCTTCAATTTTAAGCAGATGATAGGCTTCATAAAGCAAAATGGCCGTGGGCTGTAGAAAGAATTTTATGTACAGTGTGACCCCCACCGCAATAAACAGCCCCTTGCGATGATTTTTCAATAACGTTTCTGCCATGGTTTATACTCGTTTTAGCACCTGACTATTAAAACAGCTCACACCGCAGCTTAGCTTGGACTAAATCCGCATTATTTGGTAAATAATCGTCACAATTATCGGTTTAGCCTAACACTGAATCAGCCCCATAGTTAAGCGTCAAAATACTGGCCTCTGCAGAGTGGCGAGAACAAGCCAATCTATCTGTGCGGCTGTCAATCCTGAGAGTTATTCGGTTTACGTAAATAGCGGTCACGGAGCAAGTTCTCTTGATCGAATTTCGAGCATTCATTATGTAAAAAATGACTGACAAGTACTGCGGTTTTGTGAGGTGAAAACGTTATAAGCTTATAGTGAAAGGAATTCACGGCGCCATGCCGCCGCCAATGACGGAGAGAAAATCTAAATCGCTGGCGGCCTTTATTGGTAATTCCACTTGGCATTTTTATGAAGCGCGACGAACCCAGTGAAGAGACCCAAAGCCACTCTCAAACCGAGGCCGAAACAACAAGATTGCAAAACAGCGCAAAAGGCGATTTTCTCGCCCAAATGAGCCATGAAATACGTACCCCAATGAACGGGATTCTCGGAATTCTGCAGTTACTCAAAGACAGTCAACCAAACACCTATCAGGATGAACTGCTGCGAATAATGGAATACTCCGGGCGGCAATTGAGCCGCGTCGTAAACGACATTCTCGACTATTCGAAACTAGAAGAAGGCAAAGTGGAAATTGAAACTATCCCCTTCGACTTGCACGCCCTCTTACACACCAGCGTGGCACAATTCCGTTGTGAAACAAGTAATAAATCCGTAAGAATGCAGGTAGAGACACCACTGAATGTGCCGCTCTATGTAATGGGGGACCCCACTCGCCTGCAACAGGTGATCACCAACCTATTGTCAAATTCCCTAAAATTTACCGCCCAAGGTCTTGTCCAATTAAGCGCCACCCTGCTTGAGCCTTGGCTTATTCGGTTTTCTGTTTCCGATTCTGGTATTGGCATGAGCGACAGCCAAGCTGAAAACATTTTTGAACGATTTGTCCAAGCCGATTCATCCATCACTCGCCGCTTTGGAGGCACCGGTCTTGGCCTAAGTATCAGCCAACAACTAGTGGAGCAAATGGGCGGAGAAATAGGCGTGGAAAGTGAACCTGATGCAGGCTCACTGTTTTGGTTTGACATCAATTTACCCCAACATGCCCTTAGCGAAAATTTAGATTCAGGGCCTGATTCGCTGACCAAGGAGTCTAAGGCTGCTCATATTCTTGTAGCAGAAGACAACCCCATTAATCGGCTTGTGGTAACAAAGTTATTGAAGCGCTTAGGTCACACCGTACACCTTGTCGAGAACGGTAAAGAAGCTCTAAAGGCAATCACTGAAGGGCACGAGTTCAGCCTAATTCTTATGGATTGTGAAATGCCGATTATGGACGGATTCACTGCAAGCGAGAACATCCTTCAATGGGAAGCAAAAACCGGCAGCGTCCCGACTCCTATCATTGCTCTAAGCGCCCATGGAAGTACTAGAAGCCGAGAAAAATGCCTGGCTTCGGGCATGCGGGAACACCTACCAAAACCGCTTAAGATCAGCCAACTTAAAAAGGTGATCGATGCACAATTGTTTTAGGGTGCCGGGGTCAAGTCTTGCCTTTTGCCTGGGGAGGCAAAAGGCAAGACTTGACCCCGCTTTTCTTATCCGAAGAAGTTGAAGGTCTCGGTATTGCTCAGTGGGAATAATTGGCTTGCGGCGCTATTGTTTATGCCGAAATAGTTACGCAGCGCTTTGTGAACGTGCTTGGGATATATAATCGTGCCGCTACTGTTGTCTTGCATTAGCGTGCTTGGGTTTATCGGCAGGGCGTTTTGCGCTCCGTCTGTTGCACCCACCACTTGGTTGCCCCAAGCGGCGTTTTTCTCCATTACCATGACGCTGCCAATGGGCCAGTGATCCTTACCTTCGAAGCCATTGTAAAATGGGGTGCGACCGAAATCGGAAGCCACCACAACAGTAAGGCGATCAGCAATGCCAAGCTCTTCGGCATAGTTCCATAAATAGTCCAAGCTGTCGGTTGTGTGAGCCATCAGCGGTTCGTGGTTGCTGTCATGGTCGGCGTGGGTATCAAAACCAAACTGGACTAAGTCGGCACTACAAGCGGTGCCAGCTTTGAAGGCAAGTAAGGCAAACATTGCTTGCTTTTGTAATGTGCTAACGCCGGCAAACCTGCCCAGGTCTAGGTCAGATGGGAATGCCGACTCATCGGGAATAATGTCGGCGAAAGCAAATAAATCATCTTTACTTTGCAAAGACTCACTGTAGGCCAGGGCATTCAGTTGCCTGAGTGGCAACTGTTTATTGTCGGAAATGATATTTTGCAAACGCGTCTCTTGCGCGGCACGGATCATTGTCATTTGGTCTTTTAATTGCAAGGGGTGTTCGGCCGTCTCCCAAGGGACTTGATTAGGCCGCAACACGGTTGTCAGTGCATTTCTGTCGGAACCCTCAATACGACTTGAGCGAATGATGCCCCCTGTTGCATTAAAACCACCAAAGGACAGATAAGACATAGGCATATCAGGTGCCTGGCTGGCCGCAAAAAGTGCCGACAATGTGGGGTATCCGCTAGAGTTCCGACCACTCCAATTATGCAACTCGCCCACGGAATGAGCGTTGGTTTGGGCATCAACGCCATTAATGATGAGAATGTCGTTGTGGTATTTGTCGAAAAAAGCCTGATTGTTCGCATAAGGTGCGTATTGGATATTACCGGCCGTTTGAATTTCACCACTGTTTGACCACCGAGTAATTTCCAACTCGCCGGGAATATTCACTTTCGGGTCACAAAAGCTTGAAACGTCCCAGCCCCCCGATGCCTGTAAGGTGATGAGTAACCGGCCATTGTATTGGCTCGCCGCGTAGAGCTTTGGCATTGCCGCACCCGCGCTCAGCAGTGATGCTAGCTGTAATAGTCGACGTCTTTTAATCATGATTTACTCGTGTAAGAAGTTAAAGTCGGTCATGAAAAATACCAACATTGCTATCCAAGTACCCAGCATCTTTGTAGGGTCGTCGGCTAATTCACCCGCGTTGTCTTCGTTATCTTCCCACCAGCCGTCCGGAAGAGAACAGAATTCAATGTCACCGTTCCAAGCCCAGGAGTTTGTGTCGTTTGCTACACGGTATTCCCACAACTCAGTAAGCAATGAGTAACTTTGGTTCACCTCTGAGCTATTGCTTTCAACGCTTTCACCCCACATTAATGCGTGTAGGCCAACCAAGCCCGCCCGAATGTCACTCTCATGACTATTGGGGGTCATGTTTCGGTCGATTCCCTGCAATAATGTTCGCTCGTTTTCTGGCAGATTAATGTCTTTGATGATTGCACCACACGCCATCCACAAGGCATTCGCTTCAGCAATGTTCGCCATGATAGGAGTGATTTGGCGCGCGCGCACCAGAGTGCCTTTCCCGTCTATGCCGCCGTAGTAAGCGCCAAACCTTGATGACAATGCCGTATTAGTATTGTCGGGTTCCCAGGGGTCTTGATCACCCTGTTCCCATCGGAGCCCCAAAATTTGATAAGTTTTTTCATCCAGCTCACGAGGTGTAAGCAATCGCTTGACCCCCACGTTAGCCAGTTCAATAGCGCGACTGCTGTCTATAACTTCGGTGCTGCCTTCCCCTCGAAACCAGGCAGACATCATCATTTCTACCAATAAATCTTTTAAATTAAAGGCTGAACCGCCGTCAAAGCCCGAAACGAAAGTGCCTCCGAGTGTACTAATATCGCCTTGCTGCTGCTCAAATCGAGCCAACTGTTCTGTAAAACCAACATCACTGCTGACCTCTGGCGCATTGTAAGGTGCGGCTCCCATTAAAGCTGGCCACCAAAACTTAACCGCGGCCGTGGCAAAACGAGGGTCGCTAACGATGTGCTGCGCCAACCATTGAATACTAGACCCAGTGGCCGGAGCAATTTGCTCTCCTAGGCCTGGGCTGCGCATATCTCTGAACCAAGTGTCACCTTCTTGGTATCCGCTGCTTTCATCTTCTTTATAAGCGCCAGGAAGGGAATCTAAGCCAAACCAACTGTCGTTATACCAGCCCTCATTACCAAAATGTTGAAAGGCTCCAGCAACTGGGTCCACTTCTACGTGACAGACCGTGCAATTAGGGTTGTTAAGTGTCGGATTATTAGTGTCGGCCAAAGCCACTGGATCGGTTGTGCGCTGCGCCGATTTTTCAATGTCAAAGCCTAGAAAGTGGTAATTTGTCCAGCGAGAACGTGCTCTGTTGCGGTTGGTTTCGGTGGTGGGATAACGGGCGAGGAAAGCGGGTTCTGATAAGATGCCTGCGTGGGGGTAGTTGACGGTGCCACTGTGTGATAACACTCGGATACTAGAACCGATCTCCAATTGCTCAAGCTCTGAGGCTTGATATTGTTCGTCCCGTACAACCTGCCCATTATTAACGGCTTTCTTGAAGGTGTTGTAAGTCCCGTCCTCGGGGAAAGTGAGCGAGCTCGCCCCTACAATTTCCGCAGAGCCGCGATTCACCATGGTGTAGTCTGCGGTCAATATTTCTGTATAAGGTCGGTCATTTTCAACCACGTAAGCAATTAGCTCTAAGGGCGCGCGGGCAAAGCCTACGGTAAATTCCCGTCGCCAAAAGCCATAAGCTTCGGCATCACCTTCGCGCATTAAATCGTTTTCGCGATTTGCCATAATGGGGTAAAGGTCGGCCCCCGCGTCAATGACATCGAAGGAGCCATTGCGCCACAGGGTTTCTGTAAATAAACGGTCATCGGCGCCAGAAATCAGGAATTGATGAAAGCCCTCCCCGGCCATCAAACCACGAAGGGCGGCTCGAAGACCTACATCGCCACTCTGGGCCTGAGTAATTTCGTCGCTTGTAGGCAATCTCTCGGCAACAATCAAGGCGGCGCGACGCAGGGTTTGCTCAGCAGACGCTAAGACGATGCCATTGAAAAGACCATCTTTATTGGCACTGACACAACCGTCACTGCAATTGTTCACAAGATCGATAAATATGCTGAGTTTTTGATAGCCGTCGGTAGTTGAGGGCAACTGAACGCCGCCGCCGTGCCCGACGCCCCGAACCTTATCTAGGATCACCGCGCCATTGCCTTCGTCGAGCAAGATGTAGTCGCGCAGAACCCCGTAATTGGCCTCAACATCTCCTGGATAGACGATATTTGATACCGCGGCCACGCCCCCTTCTATATGACAGGCACTGCACATATTAACCACGATATCTTGATTAACATTATCGCTATAGTAGCTAAAAGCAGACCCGCTAATCGCCGAGAGCGCCAACGTCAGGGTGGCTTCATCACTGTCTACGCCTGCTAGCAATTGAGAAGCTGACAGGATATCGCTGTCGCCGTCATAGGATTGCTCGCCGTTTTCAACGGCTAGAGTAAAGGCATTGGCAACGGCCATCCTGTTGGCCACAACTAAATTGTCATCGGTGCCCTCTTGAACCCCGTCGGCAATTCGCAGGGCAATGGACGCTAAAGTCCAATCTGGGTCACCAGATTCCAGTTTTCCTACATACCAATTCAGGCCCTCGGTATCGGCGTCGCGGCCAAGGAGTTGAACAAAAATATTATTGATGAGCGCGCTATTGTCCATATTGCCGAAACGGTCAACATATTCCGAAGAGCTGCCAAAACTGTCAATAATTTCACTTAGGTCACCACCGGCCACCTCGAGCTTGCCCGCCCACCAGTTCAAGCCTCCGGGGTCACCCGGGCGACCATAGTAGGCGACATACATTTTCTGTACTTGATCTTCGTAGGTGGCGGCTGCGGCCGTGACAGGAACACAATAGGCCAGTATTAATAGGAAGAACCAACATAGACGCCGGACGGAGTGCTGTAACTTGTAAAATAAGACCATTAAAGATTACTCATAAAACATAAGAACAGAAGAACACGCTTGAATATTGCGTTCACTTGAGTATACCCACAAAGAAAGGGATAGCAATGCGCGGGCTGTTCTCGTATTGAAAACTCGAAGTGTTCGCACCAAGGTCGTTGCGATACACCTACTCAAGGATGCGGCACTATTGATTCCAAATGTATTTCATCACCATTTAATGACTGTACAAAACCCAAGTAGTCCCCGTAATATTAGCCGAGTGGTTTAATTAGGAAATGGGGACACGCATGAAATTGGTCGCACTGATAGTATTTGCAAGTTTGATCAGTGCTTGTGCTGAGGTGAAACCCTGGCAACGAGACAAACTGGCTAAACCCGAAATGACATTCAACGACGACGCCCTTGGCGAGCAGTTAGACAAACAAGTATATAACAGTAAGGAGGCTGCACACGGAGGTGGCAGTGTGAGCGGAGGCGGATGCGGCTGTAATTAACTCAGCATACAACTTGTTTGGAATACATTTAGCACAGGATTGAGAATGAAAAAAAATCTTCACCCCTCTAAATTGGCCTTGCTCACGGCCTCTGCATTGGCGCTCCCAGCCATTTCTCAGCATTTATCAGCGGCCGGCCCGTCTACGACGTCTAAGATCAAGATGCACGTCGGTAGCTATCAAGAAGAAGACATACAAGAAGAAAAAACACTGAGTGCCAACCGAGGTCGCTACGACGTTGACATTGGTCAGTTCTATCTATTGACACCCATGGGCGAGCGCGGCGAATTCACTCTTAACCTCGCCTATGAAAAAATGTCAGGGGCCTCCCCTTGGTTCACCCTGCCGGGTTTAGATGGCGAAGCCGTGCAGATCATGAGCGGCGCCACTATTGCCGACCAACGCACAGATACGGCGCTAAGCTACAAACACTTTTGGGAATCTTTTGCACTGCAATTCAATACTGGTCTGTCAGATGAAGACGACTATAGAGCGAAAAACCTGGGCATTAGTTTGCATAAGGAACTCAATAAGGGTTTAACGGAAGTTGCTCTGGCCTTTGCCTATTCCCGAGATAAACTTAGCCCATCTGATTCCGAACTATTTCTAGACAGGGTACCGTCCGCGGATAAATATCTTCAAGAGTTTGGCGCGACACTGACTCAAGTAATCAACACTTCCACTATTGTGCAAACCAGTCTCAACTATGAAAGACAATGGGGATTTCTCTCCGATCCTTATAAAGTGGTTTTTGTGGAGAATAGTATTTTACCCGATAGTCGCCCTGACACTCGCCATGCGGTGTCTTGGACTACCGACCTGCGCCATTTTGTTGATTCGGCCAATGCCGCGGTGAAAGTCAAATATCGTTGGTTCTCCGACAGCTGGGGTGTCAACTCCCACACTCTGGACCTTCAATGGCACCAGAATTTACCAGGTGATTGGGCCATTATCCCGTCTCTTCGTGTTCACTCACAATCTCAGGCAAATTTTTTCAACAATACATTTTCTGAATCTACCACGAACTTTTTTCATTCGAACGACTACAGGCTATCGGCCTATGGTGCACGTAGCGTAGGTTTGGAAGTTCGAAAAAAATTCGGCCACTACGCACTTGGGCTGGGGTACAAGAAATATCGCTCGGCCGCCGAATACAGTTTTTCTAAATCTCCCTCTGAAGCGCCCGGCCTAGTGGACTTTAGTCTTCTCACATTGAAATTAGAAATGGAATTTTTCTAAACTCATGAGGTTCGCGTAGGGCGATGAAACTTTTTACACACTCATTTCAGGCAATGGGCAGTCCTTGTGAATTCCAATTATACTGCCACAGTCAAACACAATTTAATCTATGCTGCCTCGCGGCTGAAAACGAAGTTATTCGTTTAGAAAAAAAATACTCTCGTTACTTGAACGAGAGCGTCACGACAATGATCAATTCAGCGGCTAAAGATGGCGGTAGCATCACTCTTGATGATGAAACTTCAGGCATCATTGATTTCGCCGATCAGTGCTATGAACTCAGCGAGGGTTTATTTGACTTGAGTTCAGGGTACTTTCGAAACCTATGGAATTTCAAGTCCCCTACCGTGCCCTCCTCCGCCAAGATAATAGAGGCCTTAGGTTTCGTTGGTTGGTCGAAAATCACTTGGAACAGGCCGACCTTAACGTTCAATCAAGGCGGAATGGAATTGGACTTCGGCGGTTGCGTGAAAGAGTATGCTGTCGACGCAGCGGCATCTTTGCTAAAAGCCATGGACATCACCTCCGGTATCATTGACCTTGGTGGCGACATTGCCGCCATCGGCCCTCATCCAGACGGTGCGCCTTGGTTGATTGGCATCAGACATCCACGCAAAAAAGATGATCCCGTCGCAATGATACCTCTTGCCGTGGGTGCTCTGACAAGTAGCGGAGACTACGAACGCTATTTTATCAAAGATGGTCATCGCTATTGTCACATAATCAACCCAGAGACAGGTATGCCTGCCAATCAATGTCAATCGGTAAGCGTGATGGCGGACCAAGCGGTAGTGGCAGGAGCGGCGAGCACCATCGCCTTTTTAATGGGCTCCAAAAAGGGCCCGGCTTGGTTAAAAGAGATGGGGCTAACCTATCTAATGATTGACTCAAAAGGCAAGATCGACAGGTAATCCTTATTGGCCTGTTTATCGGTGATTTTGTATACGCCAAGCCGCTTTCTGTGCTTAACTTAGCGCCCTTTTATTGGCAAAAATATATCATGGCGATACCCCTATCGGACTCACATCTAGCGCTACGCACAACCTTAGGTAAGCTGCAAGCGCTGTCAGATGATGCTTGGGCGAGTGCCATGCCCTTATTCTTCTATCAGAAATATTTGAGCGGTGAATGTATTATCGAAGCTGGGCAGCCAGTGAGCGACCTCTACTTTTTAACATCTGGCTTGGCGAGATTTTACTATTTACACCCCAACGGAAAAGAATTTAACAAGTCTTTTGCCACCGCCAACAATGTGGTGAGCAGTATCACTTCATTGACCACGGGCCAAGGGTCCGCCTTCTATGTTCAGGCATTGGCGACCTGCGAATGCCTTTGCCTATCATATAAGTCTCTGCTTTTACTGGCAGAACAACATAAAGATTGGAACGCACTTACCCTGCGCTTACTGGAACAACTTTCGATCAAAAAAGAGGCACGTGAAGCTGATTTTTTACTGTTGACTGCGACCGAACGATATGAAAAATTTTTACGGGAATGTGCGCCCATCGTCGACCAAATACCCAATTACCATATCGCTTCTTATTTAGGCATAAGTGAAGTGGCGCTGTCACGCATAAGAAACAGGCTGAAATTAACTTAGGTTAATGCCTCCAATCTCCATTCCATAGAAAATAAGGTCTTTCACCCAAACGAGAGGCTCGTAATGAAATTGATTGGAGATACTGTTCTTATCACAGGCGGCAGTGAAGGCATAGGATTAGCGCTGGCACAAGCACTAGAGCCGAACAACACCGTTATCATTTGTGGCCGCAGCCAAGAAAAGCTGAAGCATGCCAAAAGTTTGTGCAATGGCCTGCATACGGAAGTTTGTGATATCACTGATGTGGCCCAACGACAGGCCATGGTGAAACGACTATTAGTATTATTCCCAACGCTAAACGTGTTAATCAATAATGCTGGCGCAAAACGACCTACAAACCTAGCGAATCATGAAGACCAAAATGCGGCCATGAATCATGATATGTTGCTGAATTTTTCGGCACCGGCCGAACTATGCACCGAACTCCTGCCGCACCTACGCTCACAGGCCAAGGCTTGCATTGTTAATATCACAACAGGGCTGGTGTATTTGCCAAAAGCAAAGCAGGCCTTTTATTGTGCCGCCAAGTCGGCCCTGCACTCGTTCACATTGAGTTTGGCTTGGGCGCTCAAGGAGTCATCGGTCGAGGTTTGTGAAGTTTCACTGCCACTGGTTGACACTCAATTCCATCAGTCTGAACTCCCGAAGAATATGCAAGCCATGACACCAGAAGAGGCGGCTAATAAAACATTGCGTGGCATACGCAAAGGTAAGAAGCATGTCTACGTTGGCAAAACATTGCTCGCACACTGCCTGTCGTTAATCGCTCCTGACATTGGGATGGCTATCGTCAATCGGTAGTACCAGGAAGCTAGCTGCAAGGCGCCATTGAATATGGGTTCCTACAGTACGATGCGAGCTCGAGTGAACACGCCTAACAAGCCGATAGTATTTGATGGCGTAATTTAGAGTGAGGCGGCTTAAGGCCTGCAAAAAGTGAAAGCGGGCATCAGGTTTTTTCTTGAATCAGTCGCCATGCATGTACACCCGTTTCTATAGTGAAAAAGACAAAAAACACAAAGATAAGCACAGACATTATCTCTGCAAGAATGGGTTCTGAATTGAAAATCCAGCAAGTAGCAATGCCCACAGAGGCCAGCAAAGCCACTATGGCCGATATGTAATTTTTGCTTATCGCGAACCCGCGAGCCAGCACAGCGATGCTAGCACCAATTGCCCCCCACTTAAGCCAGGTTGCTATATTCAATTCCAATAGGAGCGCGTCGGTGGATCTTGAATCAGCCAATGCCGACGTGATCTTAAGCAGTGTCAGGTTTTCATTTATATCGAATGGAATAATTAATACGGCGAAAACAACTCCCAGCCAAATAAAGCGATGACCATTCCCCTTTATCCGCAGCAATAAAAATGCGATGAAGCCACCATAGGCAAATGGAAAAACCATATCCCAACCACTATGACCCAAGTCCATTTGCTCTCTGTTAGATCGACTAAGCTCACTATTTCCAGACAAAAATGACAGGTCAGACTCGGTTTTGGCAAATTCAAACGCAATAACGGGAGTTTGAAACCCCTCGGCCAATTCAGCCGTCGAGGGAAATATACCCAGCAAGATCACCCCGAGAAAAATAGTCGCCAGTCCAAAAAATGCAGAGATAAGTAAGGTGTAATTTTGCAGGCGAGCCATAGTGATTTCCATATGATCCAAGTTAAAGTGCTATACATTAACTGTGAATCCTAAAGTGTTGAAGCACTGAACTCAATACCTGCTAGGAGTTTGTCACGCTTTAAGTGCTCGAGGCAAAAGGCAAGACTTGACCCCGGTTTATTCTGGCCAAGCTAGCACGCTGCGTTCTTTTCCTGGCATGGACACTTTTGGCAAGTTTTGTTTATCTAAAACCAAATCTTGAGCTACTAAACCATTTAGGTGCAGAAGGTAGGCTGTTAAGGCGTAGACTTCATTGTTATTCAAACTTTTGGGCGCGAAATGCGGCATCGCTCGCCTGGTATAATCAAAAATCGTGGTGGCGTGAGGCCATAAACCTCCCACAGAAATGAGTAATACTGGATTTTTATCAATTCTCAAAATTCTTAAAGGGTCTGAAAAACTGAACCAACCGTCACTACCCGCGAGACGTGCCGCGGGGCCTTCAATACCTTTCTCACCGTGACACATCATGCATTTATTTTGGTACAAGGCCTTACCTTCTTGAACACTACCCTGACCCGCTGGTAAGTTGCTGCCATCGGGAAAAATGGTGATGGCATGCTTGCTAATTTCTAAAGAACTTAAGGGAAGGCCTAAATCTGTAAGGGTTTCTCCCGCAAATGATGATGAAGGAAAAACACCCAGCAGCAACAGCAGTAGCCCAATACTGACTTGACCTTGCCATTCATTAAACATAAGTATTTTCCACCCTGCCGTCACTATTGATGTACCAGGCTTGAATGCCGTTGTAGTGATTAAACGAATAGCTGGCATACTTTTCTCGCCACAGAGCTCGAGTGGGCTGAACTCGACCATGCTCGTCTGTCGCTCGGCTAAGCAATGTGGTTGCGGAACCGTCCCAACGCCATGGAATGGTAAATCGAGTTAAGGATTTTGACAAAACCAAGCCCTCTAGATGCGCTTTTGCCCAGGTTTTCCCCTCGTCGGCAGACACTTCAACGGTTTTTATTTTGCCATGCCCTGACCAGGCCAAACCAGAAATTTCATAGAAGCCTTTCTTATCAGGCAGCGTTTGTTTACCAGATGGATGAGTGATCACAGACTTCACATCCATGGTAAAAGAGAAACGTTGAATTTTACCACTGTCCAATATGTCGCTATAAAGGCCAGACTCGTCTTTTGTATAAGCTGGGGTATCCGTCACTTCAAGTCGAGTGAGCCATTTAACATTGGTATTGCCTTCCCAACCGGGCAAGAATAGGCGCATGGGATACCCTTGAGAGGGACGCAGTCTTTCACCATTCTGGTACAGTGCCACAATGGCATCATCCATGAGTTTTTCTATAGGAATGCTTCTTGAGTGAGAACCTCCATCGGCACCCTCCACAACAACCCATTTTGCCTCTGGCTTAACGCCGGCTTCTTTGAGTAAAAATTTAAGCGGTATACCACTCCACTCTGCGCCAGAAATTTGCCCATACAATTCTTGGCAATCTTGATCGAGCGCTGTTAATGACACGGCATTAGGGGCTGTATTACCTGCGCATTCCAAAAAATGAATGGCCGACACCATTGGGTAGCGCAGCAAGCTTTCTATATCAAACTTGAGCGGCTTTTCCACCAAACCGTGAATACGCAGGGTATGTTGTTGCGGGTCAATTTCCGGAATGCCATTGTGGTTCACACTAAAATGAAGTCCGTTGGGTGTAATAATACCGCGCTGATTTTCTATGGGTGTATGCCACATTGAAAAAGTTGCAGTTTCAGGCGAGCTTTTCGCTTGAACTCGCTTAATGTGTTTTTCGTATTCTGAAGGCAAGCCGTATTCAATATCATTATGCCCTGGGGTCTTTGCCCACGCTGGCATGTCAGTATCAATGCGCCCTTCCCCTGCTTTGGGGGCTGAAACAGCCTTGAGTGAATAGGCGCTGGAAAGCACAATACCGCTGAGTAAAAAAGAGCGGCGGTCTAACAAACCACCAGCCGCAGCGGGTTTAATCGTTTTAGTTTTCAACATTCACCTCCAAGGGGCTGCCTGTTTCGCTTCGCTTTTTAAAGAGTGGCCACCATAAATGGTAATACCAAGATTGCTTCATTATCTCAGGGTTCGAGACGGCATAATATTCGGGCATCAGCCCTTTGTTAAAAACCGCAGTACCAAAAATAACGTCCCAGATAAAAAGAGTTTGACCATAGTTACCAAAGGGTACGCTGTTTTTTCCCAAGCCATGATGCGCTCTGTGCAGACCTGGGGTATTAACAACGTACTCAAATATTCTCATTGGCCCACGTGTGAATCTATTGGCATACAACACTTGGTCCTTGGTGGAACTGTTGTGTAAGAAAATGTTGTGTACACCAATGATAGTCGTAACCAGCAACACCTCCTCGAACAGCCCCAAATAAATCATTAGACCTTGCCACCAGAACCCTGGCTGCACCACCCACCACAAGCAATTTTCTCGGAATGCGACGGAGGTTTGGTAGCCCGTGCTTGTATGGTGGGTTCTATGAAGAGGCCAAAATGAGGGGCGATTATGGGCTAGTCGATGAATCCAGTAATGACCAAAATCATCAGGAATAAACACCACTAAACAAGCCAGCCAAAAAGGCAGCTGGTCTAAGCCATCACTGGCGGCGGGGAGAATAAAAGCCCCTAGGCCAAACCCTGCAGCCATCACGACGGGTTTGATAATTGCCAATGCGGGTAAACTAATGGCGTCGACCAACCACTCTCCCGGGGCCCGTTTATTCCTTTTATAAACACCAGAAAAATGATCCCAAATCAAAAAGCTTACAAATAAAAGGACAACAATAACTTCATCGTATCTAGGCATTAGACCTCCAAGCGTTCTTAAAAATTATACATGCAAAGGTGCACCCAAGTGCACTCTTTGGAGTTTAAAAAAATCAGCAGCACCCCATTTTTAGACACTGCTTAATGGTTTCTACTATTTTTTCTGACTTTTGCAGTGCGCTGTCA
>Ga0209826_1000941_pt1 | contig 20872 bp, 18 predicted proteins | sample GOMGulsemesocosm_5_FD_184637 | JGI IMG/M metagenome (GOLD analysis project Ga0209826, IMG submission 184637) | Methane-oxidizing microbial communities from mesocosms in the Gulf of Mexico - GOM15C Gulf of Mexico (SPAdes) (version 2) | ecosystem: Environmental > Aquatic > Marine > Cold seeps... | reverse complement strand
CATTTAAAGTTTTGTCGATAAAAGTGGGAGGGGCCTATTTGGCCGCGTCTGCTCTTGATCTTATTCTAAACGCGGCCAATAGGCCCCTCCTACCGATAGCAATAGCTCAGGGTTTTACTCATTTTCATAAACCTGTGGTTTATATAGAGTCATGATAAATTATAGTATTTTCAACTGGCTGGATAGAAAGATTATGAAATTATATTTTTTTAAATGAATTTCTTTCTTATTTTTATTTAGCAAGAAAGCCAACAGCGTTTACAGGAACAGACTCCGGAACAATGATTTCGCCCAATTCAACCATAGCTTTTTTATACACCTTACGTTTAAAGTAAATGACATCATCTAACGGGTGCCAATAATCGACCCATCGCCAGCCATCAAACTCTTGCTTTGCACCACAATCAAAACGAACCTTAGCTTCATCACTCACTAAACGTAAAATATACCAAATCTGCTTCTGACCAATACATAAAGGCAAAGAGTTTTTTCTAATATATTTATCGGGTAGCTTATACCTCAACCAATAACGAGTTCGACCAAGTAGCTGAACATGCTCTGACTGCAACCCTGTTTCTTCCCACAGCTCTCGGTACATTGCATCTTCAGGATCTTCATTACAATCGATACCACCTTGCGGAAATTGCCATGAATTCATCCCTTTACGCTTTGCCCAGAATACGCGCCCCTCATCATTACAAAGGATAATCCCGACATTTGGCCGGTACCCTTTAGAGTCTATCATTTAAAAGCCTGTTATTAGCTTTCCTATTATTTTAATGTTTAATTGGAATAGTCTTTTTGAATTAAGAATATAAAATCAAACCATATAAATTCTTATTCCAGCTAATTTAGCTGTTCAATAAGCAAAATAAATACTAAAGAGACGATTTAAAGTATTTATAGCAAGCTATTCGAATGTTAAAATTAAAAAACAGGTCAGTATTAAAATTAATAGAGCCATTGTTCCATAAAAAAACTACTGACGCTATAGTCCTTTTTCTTTTTTTGGCCTTCTATTAGTTCTGACTGGGTAAGGCATACACTTAAACCATTTGATGGCAGGATTTCAATCACGCTGTCTACTCTCTTATGTGTATAAATTCCAGTCATAAATAATAGAATCCCCTATTTATTCCAGCAGGTTTTTACAGTGAGTTTAGCAATTTTTGATTTAGACAATACCCTTATTTCAGATGATAGTGATTTTTTATGGGGACAGTTCCTTGTTGACCAGGGAATCGTTGATAAAGATCACTATGAAGAAGCGAATGCTAAATTTTATGATGATTACAAACAAGGGAAACTCGATATCGTTGAGTTTTTAAACTTTTCACTAGCCCCTCTAGCAAGCAATGACCCAGAGCAACTATATAAATGGCGAGCACAATTCATTGAAGAGATTATTAAACCTATTCAACTAGATGCTGCCATTAAACTTGTTAATAAGCATCGCTTGAAAGGGGATACAGTGATGATTATTACCGCAACCAATCGCTTTGTTACTGAACCCATTGCCAAACTTTTTGGCATAGATATTTTACTTGCTACGACACCTGAATTTATCGAGGGTCGTTATACTGGGGGGTTTGAAGGAACCCCTTGCTTTCAAGAAGGTAAGGTTCATTTATTAAATGATTGGTTAAAAGAATCAAAAGAGAGCATGGAAAACAGCTGGTTTTACAGTGATTCCTATAATGATTTACCTCTGTTAAAGCTTGTGGACAACCCTGTTGCTGTTGACCCAGATGAAACACTCCGCAACCATGCCAACAAAGAAAACTGGAGCTGTATCAGCTTAAGGAATCTCTGATCAAATCCAATTATTTTTAGCTTGCTAAAACGACCGATATTTTCCACGCTTAATTCTAACCAACTTGATCAGAGATTCCTTAAGAAGCTAACAAGCATAAATACTGTAGGGTGGATACAGCAACCCCCCAGCCTACAGTATTTGATCAGCAATTAACTTCACAGTCGCTTCTGTTGCTCCCTGATTACTGGCAACGAACTGCTTAGCTCTAGCCGCTAATGCATCTCTATCCTCATCATCAACATATAAATGCATAACCGTATCAATCAATGCTTTTTTATCGACACACTGAATGGCCGCCTTTAAATCCAGTACATTTTTGGAAATATCTTTAAAATTGATCATATAAGGCCCAAACATAATGGGAACACCTATTGCCGCGGGTTCTAAAATATTATGCCCGCCCACAGGCACCATACTCCCCCCGACAAAACAAATATCTGCTGCGCCATAAAATGTCTTCAATTCACCCATCGTGTCGACAATAAAAACATCAGTATCTACTGTAGATGACTTACCCGCACTACGCATACACGTTTTCAGCTGCATAGTCTCAGCAAGCTGCTTTACCTGCTCAAACCTTTCAGGATGCCGTGGAACAACCACAAGTAACAACTCGGGTATCAGTTTTTTTAGTTGAGGATAAATTTCAAAAAAAACGACTTCTTCTTTATCATGCGTACTGGCAATAATCCATACAAACCGCTCTGAAAATAGCCGTAACCTTATTTCCTTTGCTTGCTGTACTAGCGCCTCTCCCAGTGAAAGATCAAATTTTAAATTTCCTGTGACAGTTATTGCATTTTTATTCGCACCTATTTCAACAAATCGTTGCAAATCTTCCCTTGTTTGAGAGCCAACCCAAGAAACTGCATCTAATGCAGGCTTAACAAGTCTTGGTATTTTTTTATAACCCTTTGCTGAATTAGCCGATAATCTGGCATTAATAATCATCAAAGGTATATTGTTACTTGCACAACTCGCATAAAGATTTGGCCAAATTTCCTTTTCCATAATAATCGCAATCTTTGGCTTAAAAACAGAGATAAATTTTTTTACAACGATAGGTAAATCATAGGGCAAATAGACATGAGCAACGGAATCAGCCAATACCGCTTTAACTCTTGCAGACCCCGTAGGCGTCGTCGTCGTAACAAGAAAATGATATGAGGGATAATTATTTTGTAATCGTTTGACCAGTGGAAATACGGCTTCAGCTTCCCCAACAGAGACAGCATGAATCCAAATAACATCTGATGAATAGCTTTTATTATATATTGCCAAGCGCTCTAGCCAGCGCCGCCTATACTCAGGCGCTTTAAAGCCACGCCAAAAAAGGCGTAAAAGAACAAAGGGAGTAAGAAGATAAAACAGTAGCGTATAAAACAACCGCATAAAATACCTTTATGTGTAACGCACACAGGAAAGAGGCGTTATCCTCATTAACATAGGGGAAATGTCTTTTCTAAAAGACAGGCCATTACTGGAAAAATTATTTATCCCGTTCCATAAATACCTAGACACTTACAAAGCACTGGCTTATATAGAATCAGTAGACACTTAACTCTTCTTATCGGTAGGCGGGCGTTTAAAGGTCAAGAGCAATCGCAACCAATAGGCTCCTGCTACTTTTATCGATGAACTTTCAATTCTGGCAAGAAATTGCAGATCTATGATTCATTGACCTGCGGCTTATAAATAGCCTTATTATTTATTTAACCATTCCATGTATAAACGAACACCATCTTCAACTGATTTGAATTGATGGTCACAACCAGCTGCTCGTAAATTTTCTAAATTCGCTTCAGTGAAGCTTTGATAACAACCTTTTAAGTGCTCTGGAAAAGGAATATATTCTAACTGTCCTTTTTGATGATAAGCCAATACAGCCTGTGCCACATCATTAAAGGTTTGGCTACGCCCTGTTCCTGTATTATAAATACCAGAAACCTGAGGGTTATCTAAAAACCATAAATTAATATCAACGACATCATCTATATAAACAAAATCCCGTCGCTGCTCACCATTTGAATAGCCATCACAGCCTTCAAACAGACGAATAGTATCTGATTCTTTTATTTGATTATTGAGATGAAAAGCCACACTTGCCATACCACCTTTATGCTCTTCATGTGGACCATAAACGTTAAAATATCGTAACCCAACCACTTGTGCAGTTAATTTCGATTGTTGTTTACGTAAATATTGATCAAACTGAAACTTTGAATAGCCATACACATTTAACGGTCCTTCAAACTCTAGTTTTTCTTTGAAATTATTATCAGAACCATACACAGCGGCACTGGATGCATAAATTAGAGGTATTTTATGCGCCTGACAATAATGAAATAAAATCTTGGTATATTCATAGTTATTTTCCATCATATATTGGCCATCCCACTCAGTCGTGGTTGAACATGCGCCTTGATGAAAAATAGCTTTTATTTCTTCAGCAGGAAAGTAGCCTTGCTGAATCTTTTGCAAAAAATCTTTTTTATCCAGATAATCTGCAATCTGACAATTAACCAGGTTTTTATATTTAACCCCATTGCTCAGATCATCTACCACAATAATGTCATCGTAACCGCGCCGATTTAATCCCAGCACTAGGTTACTACCAATAAAGCCTGCACCTCCGGTTACGATGATCATCTATACTTATGCCTCTGCTGCAATCTCAATTGATATTGTTTTTACAACATCAGTATGTAGATTTACATCAATATCATAATTGCCCAAATGACGAATTACACCATCAGGCATTCTGACTTCATGCTTCTCAATTTTAGCACCCGCTTCAGTAATAGCATCTGCAATGTTTTGAGTACCAACAGATCCAAATAGCTTACCTTCGTCACCCGCTTTATGAGTAATAACAATCGTTAATTTCTCTAAAGCAGCGCCACGTGCATTAGCTGCAGCTAATTTCTCTGCTGCCGCTTTTTCAAGATCAGCACGACGTGCTTCAAACTCTTTAATTTTTTCTGCTGTTGCGGCAACCGCTTTACCTTGAGGAACAAGATAATTTCTACCGTAACCAGCTTTAATAGTAACTTTATCACCTAGGTCACCTAGGTTAGCTACTTTTTCAAGAAGAATAACTTCCATCTTTTATACCCCTTTAAATCGATTATCATCGAATTACAAGAACAACTAGCTGCTCTTTTTATTTAAAATTTTACTTCGTAAGTCCAACCAGGCATCAACTACACCAACAATAACAACGATTGCAATGACATGAGGAACAAGCACTAACGTTATATACAAGAATGGAACCATAAACCGCTTTGTTTTCATTTCTGAAAAAGCAGCGTGTAATACCGCCAGACCAACAAATGCATATAAGACTAATAATAGAATAGATAAATTCCAGCAAATCTCTGCCACAATACCTGACGAAAGCCAAGCAATTGCAACAATTAACAAACTCACCGAAGCCACTTTGGGATGAACCCTAAGTGACAAATACTCTGTTCTAAAACCACCAGGATTAAAAAGTACAGCTTGCCACCATCTAGCTAAAAATAGACCAAATAACAAACCATAAACAGACCCTGCTGCAATGCCACCCGTCATAAAGTGGGAAAAAACTTTTATTGACTGTTTTACTTCCTCAAGAGGCACATCAGGGTTACTTGCCAACATAGGCTGAACCATTAGACTTAAGACTGACTGCCATAACACAGCCGGATCATCAGCATAAAGATAAAAGCCTAAAATGCCTATCATGCCAAATAATACGGCTATCTGTATCGCAACAGATAAATGTTTTCCTTCTCTCAGTACAATTGAAATAAACCAAATGGGTAGCCATAAAACCAACCCATAAAGTAAAGCAAACTGCACATTCCCGAAAAGAAAAAAACCTAATAACGCTGCTGAAAGACAGGAAAAAACAAGGACATAAAGCCCTTCGTATCCACCTCGCCTAAGCGTAACTAATGCAACTGAAGCTGAACTTACAATGCTTACAGGTGGGAAAAGCAAAGACAACAATGCTAGAGACGAAGCAACCATCATGGCTTGCATCCGACCCTTCATTATAAATGCTGCTAAAAACTTCACTTATCCTACCTGTTTAATTATTTATGCGCGTCGCAGAAAGACAGCAAGGCAATATAACGAGCTTGTTTTATTGCTGTTGATAATTGTCTTTGATACTTTGCTGGTGTTCCAGTGATACGACTAGGAACAATTTTTCCTGTTTCTGTCACGTATTCACTTAATAAATCAAGATTTTTATAATCAATCTCTGGAGAGCCTTCAACACCAAAGCTACTCATTTTTTTACGTCTCATGTTACTTGCCATGATAATCCTCTCTATTCGTTATTCAGACTTTTCAGAAGTTTTTTCTACTGATGCTTCAGGTGCTTTGCTATCAGCTTCTTTTTTTGCTTCAGCAGCTTTTACTTCAGCGACTTTTGCTTCAGCAGCTTTTGCTTCTTCTACATTTGCAGAAGCAATAAGAGAAGGCTCAGTCACAGCTTCTTTTTTTAACAAAGTCATGCTACGCAATATAGCATCGTTAAAACGAAAACCACTTTCCAACTCATCAAGTGTTGGTTGATCACACTCAACATTCATTAACACATAATGTGCTTTATGGATTTTTTTAATTGGGTAAGCAAGATGTCTACGGCCCCAATCTTCAAGACGATGTACTGTACCTGAAGCGCCTTCGATTAAAACTTTATAACGATCAACCATTGCCTGAACCTGAGAACTTTGGTCAGGATGGACTAAAAAGACAATTTCATAATGTCGCATATTTTCTCCTTTCGGTTAAGCCTCCCATTTTGCCTATCAAAATGGTAAAGCAAGGATGGAGTTAAAACTCCGATGAACCGCCCATTATAATTTAATTATTTTGTTTTGCAAAACATTTTATGCTTAGCTGACAAAAACTTAATATAAAACTACAATGTTATTCATTACAGCCTATTATAAAGTCGATTATTTTGTATAATTCACTTACTTTGACTTTCTTACCCTACAACTGTAATGCATACTCCATTTAACACTATTGGTATCATTGGTAAACATAGCGATCCACGCATTGCAAAAACGGTTTCTATCGTTCATCAATTTCTGCGCAAAAAAAACCACCGGGTTGTTGTCGACTCTAAAAGTGCAATATTACTTTCCGACCCTAAAATTGAATCCTGCGAACTTCACTCCATAGGCGCATCTTGTGATCTTGTCATTGCTATTGGTGGAGATGGTACTTTTTTAGCGGCTACTCGGACAATTGTTGACTTCAATATCCCTTTGGTTGGAATTAATTTAGGCCGACTGGGGTTTTTGGTTGACATTTCACCCGAGCAAATTCAAAGCAAACTAAATAGCATCTTACAAGGCAATTACCTAGAAGAAAAACGCTATTTATTACAGGCGAAAATCATTCGTGAAAATCAGGTTATCCATCAAGAAACGGCTGTCAACGAAGTCGTTATCCACCGATGGATCACACCCAGCATGATTGAAATTGTGACTCACATTAATGGTGTTTATTTAAACTCTCAACGTTCTGACGGCTTAATAATATCCACTCCAACGGGATCTACAGCCTATTCACTTTCTGCGGGCGGCCCTATTTTACATCCATCACTTAACGCTTTGGTGCTTGTCCCTCTGAGTCCTCACACCCTATCAAACAGGCCCATTGTGATAGATGATTCTTCTGAAATTGAAATCAGTTTCTGTCAAACTAAGCAAATCAATGCCTTAGTTACTTGTGACCACCTGGAAATACCCAAAGTACTGATTAGCGACAAGATTTTAATAAAAAAGCTACCAACCCCTATCAAAATATTGCACCCCGAAGATCACGACTTCTTCAACACACTTAGAAAAAAACTCAACTGGAGCAGTGGCTACCACATTTAACTATGTTATTAAATCTCAATATAATAAACCTTGCCATTGTAAAATCTCTCGACTTAGACTTGGCAAAGGGTATGTCTGTATTAACGGGCGAAACAGGCGCAGGAAAATCAATTTTACTCACCGCGCTTGGCCTCGCTTTAGGTGATCGAGCCGATTCGGGGTTTGTCCGCCCCAACTGTAAACGCGCTGAAATAAATCTGGACTTTGACCTATCTGACGCACCTTTAGCTAAACAATGGTTACTTGATAACGACCTCAATGATGATGGACAATGTTTCATTCGTCGCATTGTTAATCAAGATGGCGGCTCTAAAGCTTATATCAATAATCGCCCTGTCACCCTACAAACATTAAAATCACTCAGTGGTTTATTAGTTGAAATCCACGGCCAACATGCTCATTTAACACTACTAAACCCAGACCAGCAATTGTATTTACTCGATGTCTTTTCAAAAAACAAATCATTACTAGACCAGGTCAATCAAGCCTATCTAGCCTGGAAAAAGACCAGCAAAGAATTAAAAACATTAATAAAAGCAGGTAGCGACCAAGCAGAACGGGAAGAACTAATTCGCTATCAACTTGAGGAACTGCAGCAACTAGAATTGGAAAGCTTTGATTACGCCGCACTTTCCGAAGAACATAATAAATTAGCTAATTTAGGTCAAATTTTAGCCGAAGGCCAAACACAACTGGATATTCTGTATGAAAATGACCAGCAATCAATCAATCAAATATTAAATCATAGCTTAAGCGCCTTTTCAGATTTAGCCCAGTTTGCACCTGACTTAAAGGAGATCAATGAATTACTCTCAATTGCACAAATTCAGGTTGAAGAAGCCTCACACCAACTGAGACGTTTTTTAGAGAGTCAAGAAGACGACCCTCAGCGCTTAAACTGGCTAGAGAGTCAGATTGGCATTATTCAGGACATTAGTCGCAAACACCAGACGACGCCTGAACAACTACCAGAACTTGCTTTAAGCCTGGAACAAGAATTAAACAATATTAGTCATAGTAGCGAAAGAATTGAAGCACTCAGTAAAAGTGCCCAGAAATTACTGGAAACATATCAAGAGCTCAGTTTAAAACTATCTAAAAATCGCGGCAACAATGCAAAGAAACTGCAAAAAAGCATTTCAGCAATGATTAAAGAATTAGGTATGCCACAAGGTGACTTTCTAGTCGAACACCATTTTCAGGATAATGAGCCCCCTAAAGTAAATGGTAATGATAAAATTGATTTTTTAATCAGCGCCAACCCAGGACTCCCCGCCAAACCACTGGCTAAAGTTGCCTCTGGCGGCGAACTTTCCCGCATCAGCTTAGCCATACAAGTCACCACAAGCACCGACAAAACCACCCCAACCATGATTTTTGATGAAGTCGACTCAGGCATAGGGGGAGGCATTGCAGAAATTGTAGGCCAAAAACTGCGCAGCTTAAGTAATAACCGCCAAGTACTTTGCGTCACCCACTTACCTCAAGTTGCCTCTCAGGCACATCAGCATTTATTTGTAAAAAAAGATCAATCTGAAACCACTTCATCTACCGTTAGCTTATTGAACCCAGATGAACGTATTGAAGAAGTTGCCCGAATGCTGGGAGGAGTAGATATGACCAAATACACCTTAGCTCATGCTAAAGAAATGCTGGAATGCAATATTGGCTAAAAGGGCACAGGTAAGTAGGTGTCAAAAATTATCTTAACATTTGTTGAAAATTTAACATAAGTTATATGACTTGAATTCACCAAACATTAAAAGGCTCCTTAAGGAAGCTCTGATTAAGCATCAGATAGAGGAATAACATACAATTGAGCATCCTATTTATCTACTATGAATAATAACGCCACTCCCTCTACTAACAAGATCACCCATTAATATGACGCAAGGGTTTTCTCCTTCTAAATTGCTTGATTAATATATAAAAGACAAATTTATGATTTCAATGAAAGCACTAAAAAAATATTCTTTTTTGATCATCCCTATATTAATTATTTTAATTTCAATTTACGTGATAAAAACAGATAGACCCTTCTACTTAATCAGCAATTTCCATTTTAATTTAGTAGAAAAGTCAAAGGATGTGGACTCAAACCCTAAGGTCAATCAATTTTTAAAATCGATCAGTCAGTCTGCCACTAAAAATTAGCCATCAATACCTTATATTAATTGTTCTATAAGTTTTCGCATGATTTAAAAATCATGAACCTCATTCCCGAAGTCTTTTATCGGGATCCTATTACAGTGAAGACTTTGATTCCTGCTACAAGCATGCAGGAATGACTGAGCAATAAGTGATGCGAGCACTTTTGGAACGATTAATAGCTGATTTACCATTAATTCAATGGCATTAAAATTTTCACCACTTCACCCTCTCTAATTAAAGGTTAAATATAACGATATCTTAGCTACACACGGGATAAATTAATTGAACCTGATCAATATCAACCCCCTCACCTTCTGGTGAAAAACTGGCATAAGCAGCTAATTCAATAGCTGATTGAAAACCAAATACTTCTGACAATGCAGTTAACCTAAGCCCTTGCTCAACTAAAAAAATAATATATTTGTTTCTTAAAGCATCAGCGAGTGTCTCCTCAACATCACTCAAACCAATATCAATTGCTGAACAATAAAGCATGGCATTTATTTCTTCAATTGATAAGCTTTCCTGTTGCTCCCATAATCTTTTTCGATAAAGCGACTCATCCAGCCTCTCCTGTAGCCCTCTTCCTACGGTTAAAGTCCTTGGTGATCGACCTAATACTTCTATCGCTGCAAATTCACTTTTAATTTGCTCTAATGTAAGACTTGAAATTTCATCAACAGCCAATCCTGACAGTAACAATAGGATAACTAACTGGGTATTTTTATCTCCCTGCGTTAATAATTTCTGTACCTCTGCTTCCGTCAACTGTTGATTTACAGCTAATTGAGGAAGTTCACCTACCGTTTGTTGTTTAATATAACGATCATCCGTTTTCTGTACACTAAATTTACCTTGATCACGCTCACCTAACCAGGCTGCCATAGGTAAATCATAGCTATCTTGTTCCACAGGCGCTTGACCTTGCATTAAAAAACCTCTAAACCATACGGCAAAAAAAGCTAAAAGTAGTGATGTAAATACGGCAATAGCCAGACCCAGGTTATAATCAGGGCTCACTGCCTGCTTATTAATACTGGCTCGCTCGACAACATCAACCTGTGGATATTTTTCAAACTGCTTGCTTTCTATCTTTAACAATCGATCCTGAGTTTCTCTAGTCAACAATTCCATTGCCTCAAGGTCTTCCACCCGTTTTTTATGCTCCGAAAATAACGTAGTAAAATTTGCTGCCTTTAATTTATGCTGATCAAGTTGTCGCCTCACTTTATCTAGAACCTGTTTGGCAGCATAATAATTTTGACTCACCTCAGTCCAGACAACGCCCCTACCTATTGCTCGCTTCTGCTTTATTTGACGTTCAAGTTTTTCAATCTGCTCTGGGATATGTTTCATTGAACCTTTGAATTGCAAATAATCCCGAGTAAAATTTTTATCAAACTCAGCTAATTTTTCCTTTAACCCTCGATATTCTCTTTCTAACTCGGTTAGACTTGTTAGCTCCTGCTTTGGCACAACGGCTTCTCCTTTAGCAATCGCTTGGTTTATTGCATCAAGCTTAGCCTTAGTTTTTAACACCTCCTCATTAGCATTATTGAACGCTTTAGTTAGGCTAATCAGTGTCGCTGGCAACTCATTTTCTTCTCGAGTAATGGAGCTAATATCATTCGCTTTCCTAAATAAATCTATCTCCTTTCGTGCTTGTTCAATTTTACTGTCTAATTCGATTAATTCATCTTTAACTCGCCCAACAGTATTATCAGCTGAATTCTTAACACTTAAAGCCCTTACCTCTAGGTAAACATCAATCCATGTATTAATGACAAGGGGGAGTACTTCTGGTTCAGGCCCAGTAGCAAACATATTGAGGAGGTTTGTATCTTCAATTGGCTCAACATTCAACATATTACGTATATCAGTCAAAGTAAGGTCAGCCAACTGCAAATCATTTTCAACAGATTTAACTCTACTCAATGCTTCTGTTAATAACTCAACGCCCAAAAGCTTTTGCTTTTGTATCGTCACATGTTGAAAATCAACCTCTCGACTACTTTGATCCACAGCAGTAGCCGCTGAAGTCAAAAGTGTTGCATTACTTAGATAGACAGCGGGTCTGGAATAATTAATAGCCAACCCAACAATGATTGAAATTAAAAATGTTAAGACAAAAAGAGTTAGCCTAATATTTTTACCCATTTTGGCTGCGGGTTGCTCACCTAAGGTATAGGGTGTTTTTGGTTGAGATATATGTTCTATTTTAACTTGTTGCATTAACAACTCCGCCTATGCGCATCCAATAGCTAAAACCATAATTTTAACTATAAAAAACACAGTTAAAACCTTTTTTATTTGTAAAGTCAAGCTTTTGGAACCAACGATAAAGAAATTAAAAATGACAAAGCTATTACTCATTCCATAAGTTCTGTCATTCTAGCTTTCCCCTCATCCCTATCCTCTCCCTTTGGAGAAGGAGATAATACCAATACCAATCCCAATAAATAATCACGCTAATAACCGTCATTCCCGAAATCTTTAATCGGGAATCCATACTCGCACATAGATTCCTGCTAAGAACCTGCAGGAATGACGACTTCTCAGTTCAGGTGTAAATATATTGGGATTGGTATAAGGTGTCAGGCTGATTAACTGATGAAAATATAGAATGCTGTAGTGAGAACTTCAGTCCACTTCATTTATCAACAATAGTTTTTATGGCGGACTAAAGTCCACACTACAATATGTAAGTGGTACCTGTTCATAGCCCTGTTTAAATAAGACTTACAATCTTATATTTTCCTGCAATAGATCAAAGAATGAATCCTTCTATCTTTAACCCTTTTTTCCAAAAAAATTTCAGGCGTATCAATAAGGTTCAATCTAGGATCATTAACAACAGAACGGGTAAAATACTCTCTAACTGTTACCTTAAGTTTGTTAAAAAGACAACCATCCAGCTGTCTAATTACTTTTTTTGCAAGGTCTGGTGGGGAAACCCTCACTATGCCATATTGCTCAACAGGATGACAAAAGCAATCTTGTCTCTCTAAAATTTCAATACTACAAACATTAACAGCCAGTTTTTCAGTATCAAGCGTATTAAAATTAAACTGAGACTCAATAAATTCAGCCAGTTCAAAACCACTAATTCCTACGGGAATATTTTTAAATAAAATATTCATAATAAATAAACACCTATAATTTAATGACTTGAAAAATCAAAATCCTTAAAAAACCCTGCTTTTACTTTATATTTATCCTAAAAATGGGAAGCTACGTTCATGGTGCTAAAACGATGTACAGCAGATAGATCACCATAATAAAGGGGTACACATACTTAAGTAATGTCCTTTACCAGTAAAACACCCTTTATTGCTTTAACTTCATAACCCTACCATACACGAAATATCTAAAATGCCAACTGGTTCAAGTTTTTATTAGAACCCCAATCATTACTTTATTAAGGAGGCTCTGATTAAGTTGGTTAGAATTTAGCGCAGAAAAAACAGTCGCTATTTTTCAGGAAGTGAGGCGTAATAGTCATTCTATTGCGCCGATCTTGGTGGAAAATATCGGCCGTTTTAGCAAGCTAAAAATAATTGGGCTTGATCAGAGGCTCCTTAAGTCACCCTCATCGACTTAAACCCCACATTTATCTACTAACTCTAGTATTACTCTTGACGTTTAACGGGAAAAAAAACTAACATAGGTAGAAAAATACAAATAAGGCAAACCATGGGACAAGAAATATCTTTTTCGCAATTTGATAAAAGTGATTTTGACCATTTTTACCAAGTGCTTAAACAGGAAACCGCATTACTAAAAAAAATGATCGGACAAAAAGCCTGCTCAAACCGAGCGCCTGTTGCAGGGTTTGAAATTGAGGCGTGGCTTTTAGATTCAGAAATGCAAGCTATGCCAATCAATAGCCATTTTCTTTCCAACTTCAACAACCCCCTGGCATTTGAAGAGCTAGCTAAATTTAACATTGAATTAAATAGCACCCCTACCCCATTAGCAGGCAATGTATTTAGCCGTATGTACAAACAATTATCATCAACCTGGGACTGCGCTTATCAACATGCCAAAACCTTAGACAGCCAGTTAATTATGATTGGTACATTACCAACATTGAAACCCAGTGATTTAAATTTAAGCAATATGTCTAATTTAAATCGCTATCGTGCGTTAAACGAACAAATTTTGAGATCAAGAGGAAAGCCCATCCAACTTGAGATAATTGGCAATGAACACCTAAAATTAGAACATCATGACGTGATGCTGGAATCAGCAACCACTTCCTTGCAAATTCATATTCAACTCCCTATTGATATTGCACATCACTTCTATAACGCATCCATTATTGCTTCTGCACCCATGGTTGCGCTATGTGCAAATTCACCTTATTTATTTGGAAAAGATTTATGGCATGAATCTCGAATTCCATTATTCGAACAATCTATCGAAACAGGTGGGTATAATGGCGCAATACATGGCCCGATAAAACGAGTGAGTTTCGGCACGGATTATGCTCGACACTCCATCATGGAATGCTTTACTGAAAACCTGGATCATTTCCCTGTCTTATTACCCGTAAACCTAGGTTCTACTCCTGAAGCCTTTGAACACTTAAGACTACATAATGGCACGATATGGCGATGGAATAGACCGTTAATCGGGTTTGATGACGATGGCACGCCTCACATTAGAGTTGAACATCGCACCCCAGCAGCAGGCCCCACCCCCATAGATTCAATAGCTAATGCCGCCTTTTATTACGGACTGGCAAAAAACATATCAGATGAAATTATGCAGAAAGGATTAACCTTACCTTTCGCACAAGCCAAAGATAACTTTTATCAAGCGGCACGATATGGATTAGATAGCCATATCACTTGGCTTGATGGCAAAAAACACCGCCTCCAGCCACTATTGAGAAATGAACTTATTCCTCGCGCTATTCTTGGTTTAAAATCACTAGGTGTGACCAGCTGTGATACAGAAGATTTTCTAGATATCATTTTACAACGCGTTAATAACAAACAAAATGGCAGTTTTTGGCAACGCCAATTTATAAAACAGCATGAGCAGGATATTGCTTTATCTCAAAATTTAAAATTAATGACTCAAAACTATTTAATACATCAGCAATCAGGTAAACCCGTTGCTGAATGGAGTAAAGTTTAATGAAGCTTAAACAAGTCAGCAGCATTCCAGATGAACTGTTATCCATTGATCCTAAATCATTACACACGCTTATCCCTGAGCCTACATTATTTCATTTACCAGGCAAACAAAAAAAACCCCTTTTTATCTCTGTATTACTTCACGGTAATGAAACCACTGGTTTTTTGGCTCTACAAAAGTTACTGATCAAATTCCGCAAACAGGAACTTCCCCGCGCTTTATCCTTTTATTTGGGCAATACAGAAGCTGCAAGTCTGGGCCTAAGAAGATTAGACCATCAACCCGACTACAACCGCATCTGGCCAAATACTGAGTTAACAGATTCTAATGAAACTAAAATGGCTCAAGAGATACTCAATATCATGGCCAATAAAAAAGTTTTTGCCAGTATTGATATACATAATAATACAGGCTTAAACCCTCACTATGCCTGTATTACCAAATTAGAGCCTCAGTTTTTACAACTTGCTAACCTTTACGGACGTTTGGTCGTTTATTTTACTCGCCCCAAAGGGGTTCAATGTGGTGCATTTGCAGAAATATGTCCATCGGTGACTTTAGAATGCGGCAAACCAGGCCAGGCTCATGGGGTTGATCATGCCCTTGAATATTTAAATAGCTGCCTACACCTGTCAGATTTTTCTAACCATCCCGTTCCCACTCAAGACATCGATGTTTACCATACCGTTGCTCAGGTAAAAATAAAAGAAGGAACTCACTTTAGCTTTAACGATCAACAATCAGAGCTTTTACTTGATAAAGATTTAGAACGAATGAATTTCACTGAAATTCCTGCGGGCACCCAATGGGGGCGAGTGATTAATCACGCAGAAATGCCAATCACTGCAATCAATGAATCAGGAAAACAGGTAACCAGTAAATTCTTCACTTTGACAGATAATCGTTTACAATTAAATACAAATACTATGCCTTCAATGCTGACCCTTGATGAACGTGTTATTAAACAGGATTGTTTGTGCTATCTAATGGAAAAAATTAAATTATGAGTTTTTGGGAAACAAAAAAATTATCAGAAATGACAACCAAAGAATGGGAGTCTATTTGTGATGGTTGTGGAAAATGCTGTTTAAATAAACTTGAAGACGAAGACACGGGTGAATTATTTTTCACCAGTGTCGTATGTAATTTAATTGATTTAGAAACCTGTCGTTGCACGCGTTATTCAGAACGCACGACATTAGTTCCTGAATGTATTGATTTAAAACAACATGATTTTAAAGAATATAATTGGCTACCAGCAACTTGCTCTTACCGCTTATTAGTTGATGGAAAAAAACTACCTTCCTGGCACCCTCTTGTCTCAGGGTCACAAGAAACAGTTCAAGATGCAGGTGTTTCTATTAGCTGCTATGCTATGAAAGAATCTGAGATTGATGATCTTGAAGATCATATTATTGAGTGGCTAGAATAAGCGGATTCTTTCATTAATCCCCATTTAAGCTAAAGCCACTTACCTAGAATTGTGATACTCATTCATTGCCTTATTGTTACAGACCCGTTTCATTAAACCAATCTGCCAATAACAAACAACCATACGGTTAACTGTTTAGGCACATGGACAGCTACAGAACATGTTGATAGATCAATACATCTAACCAGTTCCCATACCTAGTGATTGTTTTTTTAATGCAGATGCCAAGACAATTAAAGCCCAACCTCTAAAACATACATCAATACTCAGCGATAAAGCCAGAAACCATGTGGCCGATGTTGGCCAGTCTATCCAGATTAAGATGCCGAGGATAATAGAGATAAATCCTGTGATTCTGTTTGATAAAGGGTTAGGAACCTTTGCTACCGATAACAATATATTGCGATAGATACCTTGAGAAACCAGATACCCTACAACCAATAAATGAAGATCATCCGGCTGACCACTAATACTAAAAAGCACAAGAAAACCAACCACAATATCAAGTATTCCACCTTGTATATTGACTAAAAATCCTTGAGCAGTTTCTGTAGCTAACGCATCAATACAGCGAAAAACACCAACCAATAATACGAGAACCCCTGCAACAGGTACCCAGGAAAAATTCTCACCCAGCATATAGACCTTGGGAGCAATAATACACAAGCTAGCTATCGCCCCACCAATTAAGATCATTGAGGTTCCACGAATTCTGTACCAAAGCGGCCTGGAGGTAAATTGCCTTAATTCAGTGTTATTTTTGGATTTCATTTTTGTGCCTTTATTCTTTCTGAAAGATAAAATTATTCTTTAAAACTCAATTTAATTCCATTGTAATAGATACAACAAAGTTCATCATTGTTTTAACAAGAATATCAATTCAGTCTAATACAATACCCTCTTATCAAGTGTGCTCTAATTGTTCTAAAATAATCGGGTACACATCCGTCACTGCATTCTTTCCAAAAATACAGTCTATATGACCATAATTAGGAATCACATGACGCGAATAAAGCGGCCCATTTTTTTCAGTCAAAGCATCAAAGGTCAATCGAGTACTTTCAGGAATAAATGCAGCATTTTCTGCTCCATGAATAAAAGTCATTGGAATGGCTAATTTATCCAGATGAAGCATATACCCGCCCTTCCCTTCAAAATCCACCAAGTGCCCCACTCTTATCATTGCGGCCAAATGCTCAAAACATCGGATATTAGCCACACCAAATAGTTCATGTAAGGTTTCATGAGTGGCTACATTTAACTGATCAAGCTCCCAAAGTTGTCCATACATAAAGGTAATACGCCGATCGACTGGACTACTTGAATGCTCTTCAAATTCTATAGGATAAAACCTTAAAGCATTGTCATACAAACGCTCCATCCAGTTTGCTTTAGTATCAACATAAGCCGTTAAAGAATCCACTCCGATGGCTTCTAATGTTTTAGGCAAATACAAGCCCGCTTTAAGGTTTGATAAAAGAGGTACTTTTATATGCGCTGCAACTTGTGAGATCACTGCTGATCTGACACCTTGCAACCCAGCTAACATAGCCATCACAAACGTAGTGGCACCAAAGCAATGAGCTACCATTTGCACCGATTCAAGCTTAGTTTCTGCTAATACTTTTTTAACTGCGGCTGGGTAATCATAATTAGCAATATCATCTGCTGTAAACTGGCCTTTTGATGCGGGCAAATCAATACTTGCCCTATAATCCAGTAGCCAGACATCATAACCCTTGCCAAATAAATACTCTAGAAGGTTGGTTTCAATAGTATCTAAACTAAAAATTTTACTGGATACTCCCAAACCATGCGATAGGATAACAGGTCCTTTATTCCCACCTTGATATCGAGTTAACAGAATTTTAACCCCATCATCAGTCAGAACATCATGTTTAGTGGCTACCCCTACCTTTAAGGTTCTCTTTACCCGGGGAGGTAAATCAGGGTTATACAGTTTAAAGGAAGAAAATGAACCACTGTATGATTCATACACCACGCCAGCAAAGAAACGGCCAAATTGAGCTACGGCCTGAATCGCCTGTTTTTTTGAAGTTTCATGCCTAGCCTGCATCGTCGTCATTTGCTTGGCAAAATCAGCCGCTAGTATTCTTAATATCCCCTTACCATAGACTTCAGCATCACTTGATGCGCCCTTATATAAAGTAATATACAGCGTTGTTGTATCATCCCAAACATCAAAACCTCTATCATCATGAATCTTTTTAAATCCATGCATCGTCCATTCTTGCCCCGTTTCATCCGTTAATTTCATTTGATAAATCATTCGCCGAACACCCACTTGATCGGCATCCTTAACAAACAGATTAAAATCCCCATCTGTCACCGTTAAAGGCTTGTCAGATAGAACAGGAGCCACCACAGTCCCAATCATTTTTGCAGCATGCTGTTCACTATTCAGCATGCTATCAAGATCTTCCGAAATAACAGTGAGGGTAAATGAAAATGACGACTGGTCCTCTCTGCCTTCGGTTTCGCCTTCCAGATAGTCTTTAGTTTCTTTACAAGAAAAATAGCCCGTCATTTGCTCTGTAAATTGTATACCTAGCTTTTGTTCTAATTTAAGTGCATTAGGTTTTGATGTCTCAGAATAACCCTCATTCCAAGCTCTATCTTTAATAATATGAGCACAGCTTCTTTCTGCTAATGCTGAAATAGTTAATAGTGGGTTTGTGCCTAAACTACGTGGAATAATGGCACCATCACAAACATAAAGCCCCTCATAAACTTCATTATTTATGCCTGAATAAACCTGACATTTATGATTGACCACACCAGTGCTTGATGAATCTGACATACCACACCCTCCCAGAGGGTGAACCGTGACCAAACGGTTATCAAATAATTCATTCCAAATAGGATTAGGAATATAGGTGCCTCCCAGTGATTCCGCACATTGCTTTAAGTTATTCTCTATTTTCTTGAAAATAGGCTTTTTACCCACCTCTTTCCAGTTAACCCGAAGGCGGTTATCCTTAAGCTCCATCCGCCCATCACTGCCATCATGCGCCATAACCAAATAAGTTTGAGTATTATTAACAGCACCATGATAAGCGCCACGAATGGCACTATCTAAAACACGCGCCTGCTCTTGAAAGTTATCAATAAACTCTGGATCCGAATCCTGACCAAACAGCTTTGCAGTAGATGAGAAAAAACTCGGTAGAATTGATGCCATAGCCCCTGGCATACTTCCCTCTTCAATCACCATTCCCTCATCTAACTCAGATTCTTTCCTTGTATCAATAACCCCTGTAATACATGGCCCTACTGCTGGAATATCCCCTGTTTTATGATGCCCTAGCCCTATTCCATTAATTTCTTCATCATTGTTATAACCAAAAGCCAATACATCCCCATTACCAGTAAAGCCCTCTCCCAACCGATCAGAAACCTTTAACCCCGCATTTTTTGATCTTAATAAAATTTCTGTACTACCCAAAGTGCCAGCGGCTAAAATAACAATATCGGCAAATACAAACATCTCTGGCGCATCAAACTTATCTCGACCCAAACCAACAGGCTGATAATAGACTCTCCACCTTTCACCTACTTTGGCAATATGAGTGACTGAAATCTCAGTAAAGATCTCCGCCCCATGATTACACGCATCAGGAAGATAGTTCATGGCCGTGGTATTTTTGGCACCATAATTACAACCAGAGACACAATCCCCGCATAAAGTACATGCAGATTGTTTTACTCCAACATGATTAATACCGTCTTCAAAACTAACATTGATAGCTGCACGACAATATTTTTCGCCCAAATAAATTGCTGATCTGCGATGCGCATCCATTTTGGGTAAATCTTCACCAGTCAAAGGGTAAGCAACAGGCTTGAGCATTGAAATGGCTCTTTGGTAGCCCTGAGCTAATAAATTATTATTTTCAATCGTCTGGGTCGTATTTTTTGAATCTAATACTTGAGAAGAAATAGATTTAGCTTCATCCCTGATTGACTGAGGCCAGCACTCATCTTCAAAAACACGAGGGTCAGCTTTAATAGAAACATTGGCATTAATCAATGACGTTCCCCCTAAACCACAGCCAACAACCACATTGACATCATCATTGACTCGAATATCAAATAAACCCGTCTCAGCTCCAATATGTTTTTCAGGTAAATCAAATTGTGCCTGTTTAGCCGTTTCAACGATGGTATCCGGAAATTCACCTGGCTGAAATTCTTTCCCTCGTTCAAGCACACAAACATCCTGTCCCGCTCGTGCCATTCTTGACGCGGCAACCCCTCCACCATAGCCAGACCCAATAACAAGCACTTGATACGAAGTTTTGATTTTGCTTTGACTAGATGAAAGCTTTGACATGATATCCCCTACTAAAACATAGTTATTCAGTAAAATTTCGACCTAACGAGGCTGTAGAAAAACCGACAAAAAGCATTCTGCTTTTGACC
>Ga0209826_1000936_pt1 | contig 20926 bp, 20 predicted proteins | sample GOMGulsemesocosm_5_FD_184637 | JGI IMG/M metagenome (GOLD analysis project Ga0209826, IMG submission 184637) | Methane-oxidizing microbial communities from mesocosms in the Gulf of Mexico - GOM15C Gulf of Mexico (SPAdes) (version 2) | ecosystem: Environmental > Aquatic > Marine > Cold seeps... | reverse complement strand
GTGGGGGGCGCTAAGAAGGCGACTAAGCTTTTTTGTTTTTGCACCTGTTTTAGGGCCGGCAGCAGCAAGCGCAGTTCACCAATGCCCGTTTGTTCGCAGAGCAGTTCACTGGTGGCCGCTTCAGGCCAGCCCCCGTCGTGCAGGCTTTCGTTGAGCGAGACAAAGCCGGTGGCAATGGCGCGTCTGGGCCGATAGGCGCGAGAGGCTTGCCAGATAGAGGGATGCTGTAATAGTTCGTCGAGAGATTTTTTCATAATTAAATACTGTATGTTTGTACAGTATTTAAGTCTTAAGGATATGTTTTGTCAAGCTGAAATACCTCACTTGAGGTGCTTGCGGGCTGCGGGTAATATGCCCTTATGATGACTTTTCTTTTTCGTACACAGTTCTTCGTTCTCCTCTTTATAGCTACCTATCTTTCGCTCACCGGCACGCCTGGCGCGGTGTTTGAGTCTTATTCCGACAAATTTTTGCATGTGCTGTGTTGGGGCGTACTGTTTGTTTCACTGCGCATTGCGCTGGGGCTTAAACCTTATTTTGGGTTTTCGGCCCTTGGGCTCTGGGCTTACTCGGTGCTTGTGGAAAGCTTGCAAAACCTGTCGCCAGAACGCCATTTCTCATGGCTCGACATACTGGCTAATGGCCTGGGCGTGTTGGTGGGTATGGGGCTGTGCTCGTTATGCCTACATATCTGGACGCGATATTGGCTCACTCAAAGCTGAATTAATTAAGCGTATAAAACGCCGCTTCTAGAGCGGTTTGCGATTATTTGCAATTAATTTACATTTTGCATGGTGTTATGGTTGACTATATCACCACTCAGGTATAACATTATCCTCACTGAACTTAAGGAGAGTTGTTATGAACACTATCAAAAACGCCGCAAGCACCACTGATTACTGTGAAGTTGTTGAATTTGGCCTCTTGGGCTTAACGGGTTTTTGTTACTTCTACAGCATCGCCCAAATGAGTTTCACCGCCATCGTTTAAGCCTTACTAGATATTTACGGAGAATTATTATGAACACTATTAAAAACGCCGCTAGCACTACCGATTATTGTGAATTTGTTGAATATGGCCTCTTGGGTCTAACAGGTTTTTGCTACTTCTACAGCATTGCCCAAATGAGCCTTACCGCTATCGCTTAGGCCTTAGCCAATATTGACGGAGAGATGTTATGAACACGATTAAGAACGCCGCAAGCACCACTGATTATTGTGAATTTGTTGAATATGGCCTCTTGGGCTTAACGGGTTTTTGTTACTTCTACAGCATTGCCCAGATGAGTCTCTCCGCCATGGTTTAAGTTTTACCCCTGTCTCAGCTTTGCTGAATAGGGTTTGTTTTCCTCAATGTAATACCCCTCTTACTGACCTCGTTGTCAGCCCAGCAGTCTCTTCGTCCGGAGGCTGTTGGTTTTTCATTTCCCATGGCCTATATTAGCGGCCTATGACAAAACCCATTGAACTTCCCATTAGGCTCCCCGACGATTACTACCACACCAACTTTTGTGCTTTGGTAGACTTTGTTGCCTTGCAATATCAGCCTTTGCTGTCAATTGACGAGCAAGCTTTTTACACCGCATTTAAAATGGTGAGCTTGTCTGCACAAAAATTATACATTCGTTTGTTGACGAGAAAGGGTGATTATTTCCGCGCAGAAAAATTGAATTACCCAGAACTTGAACCTTATTGTGAGTGTGCGGCTGAATTGGCCAGTGCGGGTTTGTTAGCCATTAACCCTGAGCGTTCGCTGGAATTAAAAATGGCTCTGTTAACAAAGGTAGAATTGTTACAGCGCAGCGAAAAAAGTGATCTCAAAACACTTAAAAGAGCTGAGCTTGAAACGGCATTGCGGGCAGTGGAAGGCCCTGAGGCCGATGAACTCGCCCAGCAATTAGGGGCAAACGATACAGTTTACCAAGTGTTATCGGGACAGCACTTCAATACCTATAAATTGTGTTTCTTTGGCAACCTTCGGCAAGACATGAGTGACTATGTTTTACGAGACTTAGGGTTGTTGTTGTATGAAGACTACCCGCTGAGCCAAGATCACTTATTGTTTCAAACTCGTGGTCAAATTGAATGCCATCTGCAGTATTACACAGCCTTAGATCAGCTTGATGAAGTTTTAGATTCCGACGCTGCGCATATGTTGGCTGCAGTGGCTACACTGCCTGAAACCGATATGAACGATGTCACCTTAACTCGGCGAGTAGAGCGCTGCCTATTAACGGTTGCTCGGCAACTGGAGCGAATTGAGGCCTTGGACGAAGCTCTGGAACTTTATCAGCGCTGTTCACGTCATCCCTCAAGAGAGCGACAAGCCCGTATTCTACTTAAACAAGGGTATGTTGAGCCTTGTTTGGCTTTGTGCGGCGCCATGATTAAGGCGCCGGTCACAGAAGAGGAAGAAGTGTTTGCAAGAGACTTTGCTTTTCGCACGGCACGAAAACATTTAAGCAAGACCGAGCTGAGCGCTTGGAGTGTGCCAAAACGGCCGGGTCCTCGAACAGAAACTGTTTTGCTCATGCCGCGAGATTGCAGCGTAGAGCGTTTGGTAGCGGAGCATTTATCCCCTGAGGGCGAGTGTTTCTATGCGGAAAACAGTTTATTTAACGGTGTCTTTGGTCTGTATTTTTGGGATGTGATATTTGCCCCTATCAAGGGCGCATTTTTCAATCCCTTTCAAGTCGCGCCTGCCGACTTTTCCAGTGCTAACTTTACGCTGTCGCGGGCGGCAATGATTCAAAACCGAATGGAAACTTTAAACGCCAGTACTCTGGCGGCTAGTGTCTGGCAGCAGTGGCAGGCGAAGCAGGGTAGGGCAAATCCTTTGGTACACTGGTCTGAGCTCTCAGAGCCCTTGCTAACCTTAGCCTTGGCGCGCATACCCGTCGCGCATTGGCGAGCGATATTTGCGCGCCTGTTAAACGATATCCCCCATCACCGCAGTGGCTTTCCCGACCTTATTCATTTTCCCGAGGAAGGTGCTTACGAGTTGGTGGAAGTGAAAGCGCCGGGTGACAAATTGCAAAAAAACCAAGGGCGTTGGATGTATTATTTCTCCCAACACAACATTCCTCACCGGGTTTTGCATGTGAAGTACAGTGATGCACTTGTCTGAGAATGCAATAACAGTGGGCGTGGGGCGACTGGTTGATTTTTCATGTCGCCGCGGAGATATGGTGTCGGCCGCACCGGCGGGGCCGTCGGCCCAGGAAGGCATTCGAGCCCATAAGCAGCTGCAAAAGAAACGACCTAAAGGCAGTGAAGCGGAATTTTCTTTAAAGGCCTTGCTGCCTAAAACTTTTAGTGAGTACAGCGTTGTTTTACAGGGGCGTGTGGATATTTTGCACCCCGGCCTAGACTTGCTTGATATTCCTACGCTTGAAGAAATAAAAACCACCTATGTAGCACCCGAGCGTGTGCCGGAAAGCCAAAAGCAGCTGCAGTGGGCGCAACTTAAAGTTTACGCTTACCTATATTGCCTGCACCTTGGCGAGCTCGAACGGCCTGTGCCTGAAGTTTTAGACTTGCAGTTGCTGTGGTTTAACATCAAGAATAAACAGGCCTATAAAGATAAGCAGAGTTTCGACTTTTCTCACTTAGAGCAGTTTACGCATGTCGCTGTTGCGCAGTACTGCGCTTGGCAGCGACAGGTGCAAACTCAATTAGACATCACTCGTCTCAGTGCTCAAAACCTAGCCTTTCCTTTCGAGCACTATCGCTCTGGGCAGCGACAAATGGCCGTGTCGGTTTATCGCAGTGTGCGAGACAAGCAAACGCTCATGTTGGAGGCGCCAACGGGAATTGGTAAAACGATTAGCAGCCTCTATCCGGCGTTCAAAGCGATGGGCGAAAATTTATTGGATAAAATTGTCTATCTCACCGCTAAGAACTCTGGCCGAGAGGCGGTCTTAGACGCTCTAGGAAAAATGCAGGCAGGCGAACTGCAAAGCTCAGCCTTGGTGATTAAAGCGCGCAGTTTAAGCTGTGCCTGTCGCACGGGCGGGTGTGAGAGAGACAGTGATGGTGTGTGCCCTTACACCAAGGGCTTTTATGATCGTTTACCGCAAGCACGCGAAGTTTTGTTGGAAAAAAAACTGATGACGCCAGAAGTACTGGCTGAAGTAGGGCGAGAGTTTCGTCTATGCCCATTTGATTTATCGATAAAAATGCTGCCTTGGGCCACTTTGGTAGTGTGTGATTTTAATTATGTATTTGATCCACTTGTGGGTCTTTCCTACTTCGATGAAAATTCAGACCGTATAGCCTTATTGGTGGACGAAGCCCATAACTTAGGCGACCGGTCTCGAGATATGTACAGCGCCTCAGTTGATCGTTCAGGCACACTGCAGGCTGGCCGGGAGTGCAAAGGTCAGTTTCCTCTTCTTTACAAGGCGGCAAAAAGTACGACTCGGGCACTGGGTATTTGGGCTGACTCTAGCGGCTCAGGCGTGAGCATTAACAAGGTGTTTACTCAAGAGGGCGAACGGGAAAGTTTGCAGGCTGACGCCGTCACCAAGGCCCAAGCCCGTATCGTTGAAGCCGTGTCGCTCACTCTGGAAAATGGGGGTACAAACCTGCCTGATAGCAGCGGTGATTGGTTGAGGGAAGTTTACCGTTATTTGGCCATCGACGCTTTAATGGCCTCGGAACACCGCTTGCTAACGCGGGTGAGTGAGCGCAAAACGGCTAAGGGTAGTTTTCAAGACCAAGAACTTAAGTTGCTGTGTTTGAACGCCAGTGAATACCTAAGGTTGATTTACAAAAAATTTCACAGTGTCATTGTATTTTCTGCAACGCTGCAACCCGCGGTCTACTTTCAGGCAAGTTTAGGTTTACCCGATAACACTCAACATATGGTTTTGCCCTCACCTTTTACGTCGAAGCAACTGGGAGTGTTTGTATGTTCAAAGGTTGATACGCGCTACCAATACCGAGACTTGGCGATTGACAAAATTGTGGATATTGTTTCGCAAACCTACCAGGGGCGAGGGGGTAATTACCTTGTGTTTTTCCCCTCTTATCAATTCATGAATCAAGTGGCTGAGCGCTTCCAAGAAAAATACCCTCAGGTGGCGATCATTCTGCAGGAACCCAGTTCAAGTGACGAGCAGCGCGCCGAGTTCATGCGCGCCTTCGATACCGCTAAAAACACCCTTGGTTTTGCCATCATGGGCGGAATTTTTGGTGAGGGTATTGATTATGTGGGTGACAAACTGATTGGCGCAATCATTGTGGGTGTGGGCCTGCCACAAATGAATGAAATCCAGGACCTCATTAAGGAGAGCGGCGAGCATCGCGGTCATAACGGTTTTGACTACGCTTATCGCTACCCAGGTTTGATCCGCGTATTACAGGCCGCCGGGCGGGTGATTCGTTCAGAGCAAGACAAGGGTGTGCTGGTGCTCGTAGATAGCCGCTTTACTCAGTCGTTTTACCAGCGTTTATTCCCGGCCCAGTGGGCGCAGGAAAATTGTCGGACAGTGGCTGAACTAGCCCAAGGTGTAAACAACTTTTGGCAAAGCTAACATAACTTACTCGCCAGTGTGCCCAGCATCGTGAGCTGAGATTCAACATGCTCACTCCAAGGCTGGCCAAAGCTTAAGCGTAGACAGTGCTCAAAATTTTTCCGTCCAAATACCACACCGGGCATAAAACAAATATTCTCCTCCAGCGCGAACGAAAAAAGCTCCAGCGCATTGATATTTTTTGGCAGTGCAACCCAAATTAAAAACCCGCCCTCGGGATGACTGGCACGAGTACCCTTGGGAAACTCTCTGGCAATCACGGCAAGTGCGTGTTCAATATTACTGCGGTAAGCCGGCCTAACTCGGGATAAATGTTTGTCAAAATGCCCGCTTTTTAAGTACTCAGCCACTTGTAACTGTGTGAATGAAGCGCTTGCGCCAGACATGGCCAGTTGTTGCTCGGCAATGCTGGGGCGTTGGCGCTCGGCCACAATCCAGCCAATTCGCAGGCCGGGCGATAGAGACTTTGAAAATGAAGAGCAGTAAATTACCTGATCGTGTTCGTCGAAGGATTTAATACTGCTTCTACGTTCGCCTTGATGGTGCAGCTCACCCAAGATGTCGTCTTCAATGACGGTGAATTGGTGGCGCTTGGCTAGGCCTAATAAGTGTTTTTTACTGTCGTCGCTCATTGCTCCACCCGTGGGGTTACTGAAACTGGATGAGCAAAGGCACGCTTTAAGTGGCCACTGTGTCGCGGCTTTTTCCAGAGCGTCTAAATCGAGCCCTGTGAGTGGGTCGGTCGCAATATTGACAACTTGCAAACCCAAACTTTCAAGTGCTAATAAAAAACCGTAGTAACAGGGCGACTCCACGGCCACCAAGTCACCGGGTGAGGTTATCGATTGCAGAGACAGCAAAATCGCTTCCTGGCAACCGTTGGTAATAAGCACTTGTTCGGGCGACACGAGGCAACCAGCATTTAACATGCGCAGCGCAATTAAACGCCGGAGCTCTAGGTTTCCTGGGTTGGTGGACATGCTTAAGGTGCGTTCAAACTGCTGCCGAAGTACTTTGTTGCCCGAGGCTTTCAGGGCGGAACTGGGTTGGAATTTTGCGTGTGGCAAGGCGAGGTCAAAATGGGTGTGCTGTTCATTACGGGTGTTGACAAAAATTTCGTCGATGGTGTCACTGATGTGCAGGCGAGCGGGTTGCAGGCTGCGAGCTTTAGGCGGTACCGCGGGGCGCGGACGAGGTTTCACGCCCACGTAAAAGCCCGATTTTGCTCGCGCTTCAATGACCTGATGCTGCTCAAGTATTTGGTAGGCCGAGACCACAGTGGAAACGCTCACATCAAGCTGTTTTGACATCAGGCGCACAGAGGGCAAGCGTTCACCTGGACGAAACAAGCCTTGGCTGATTTTGTGGCGTAAGTCGGTGGCAATGGTTTGATAGAGCATGAGGCAGCCTGCGGTGATGGTGGCAATGGGGCTATTATCAATCTGTGCTGCTCATATTTCAAGGTAATTGTATCTGTATTGCTTTTGCTGAGGCGCCTACACTGTGCTTAACATGACAAAGGAGCCCAATATGACTTTCCCAATTTACCAACTTGACGCATTCACGAGTAATTTGTTTGGCGGTAACCCCGCGGCCGTAATGCCACTTGAGCGCTGGTTGGCTGACGACAAGCTGCAATCTATTGCGGCTGAGAATAACTTGGCGGAAACCGCCTATTTTATTACCGACACTGGTGAGGCCGACTTCAACTTGCGCTGGTTCACGCCCACCAAAGAAATGGACTTGTGCGGGCACGCCACCTTGGCCTCTGCGCACGTTATCTTTCATCAGCTAGGCTGGGAGAAAGATGAAGTTCTTTTCTCAACTCTGAGTGGTATTTTGCGAGTAAGCCGCTCGAATGAAGGGCTCACCTTAGACTTTCCATCGCGTCCGCCAGAGCTAAACGAGCCATCTCAAGCTCTGCTGTCGTCATTGGGCATCAAGCATTATTTGTACGCTGGCTACGCTCGAGACTGGTTAATTGAAGTGAGCAGTGAAGCTGAAGTGCTCGCAATGACTCCAGATTTTCGCGCGCTGGCCAATGAGACTCAGCGAGCCGTGATTGTGACGGCGGCGGGCGATACCGTTGATTTCGTATCGCGCTTTTTTGCACCGGAATATGGTGTGGATGAAGACCCTGTAACCGGTTCGGCGCATTGTACTCTAGTGCCATACTGGGCCGAAAAACTGGCAAAAAACACCTTGGACGCGCGCCAGATATCGGCAAGAGGTGGCGAGTTGCTGTGTCACATTGAAGCGGGCCGAGTCTTTATGACAGGGCAGTGCGTTGTGTTTTTACAAGGAGAGGTTTTTTTGTAGTGTGAATGGGCATCGCTTGGTGCCCTTTAAGCATCCTGCTATGATCGCTGTCTAGTTAACATTTGAGCTAAAACACTGGACAAAACCCATGGCAAGTAAAACCGATATGCCCACCCAGGCAGAAGCATTACCTGGTCGCGATACAGAAATTCCACTGACAAATCGCCACTTTGTGAACGGTGAGCCCTTAAAAGGCCCCTTTGAATCACCATTGCAGGGCGCGCTGTTTGGCTTGGGTTGTTTTTGGGGGGCAGAGCGTTTGTTCTGGTCTTTAGAAGGGGTTCATACCACGGCCGTAGGCTACGCAGGCGGTTTAACACCCAACCCCACTTATGAAGAAATATGTTCTGGTTTAACAGGGCACAATGAAGTGGTTTTGGTGGTGTTTAACCCACAACAAATCACTTATCAAACTCTCTTGAAGTTATTCTGGGAGTCACACAACCCAACCCAGGGCATGCGCCAAGGCAATGATCAGGGCACACAATATCGCTCGGGCGTTTATACCTTTAACGAAGCGCAAGCCGTCGAAGCGCTAGCGCTTAAAAACGAATATGAAATGACGCTGAGCGAAAAAGGTCTTGGCGCAATCACTACGGAAGTATTACCTGCACCGACCTTTTATTACGCCGAAGATTATCATCAGCAATATCTAGCAAAAAACCCCGGTGGTTATTGTGGGCTGGGTGGCACTGGTGTTTGCTTCCGGCCTTAAGCCCTAATAGTCATTCCTTGCATGGTCCTCACGGCCCGCACAGTTAGTTTCATTACTTTATCCGGAGACCTGCGTGAAATTCGACCAATACGGAAACAAAGACGGACGCTTAGTGGTGTATTTTCATGGTGCTCCCGGCACTATAGAAGAGTGCGCTGTATTTGAAAGTCACGCTAAAGAGCACAACCTGAACGTTATTTGTTTTGACAGATTTGCTATAGACAGCTCAGTGGATCGTGAAACTTATTTTTCAGGTCTAGCGAAGGAAATTCGTACTAAGGCCGATGGCGCTTCTGTGGATATCATTGGCTTTTCAATAGGCGCTTATGTGGCTCTTGAAGTGAGTGCGCTTTTGATGGATTCCGTTCGCCATTTACATTTGGTTTCAGCGGCCGCGCCTCTTAGTGGTGGAGATTTTATAAATAATATGGCCGGTGGTTTAGTGTTTAAACTGGCGAAGGAAAAACCCTTTATTTTCTCCTTGTTAACACAATATCAACGAGTAATGGCTTACTTGCTACCCAGTGTGTTAACCAGCATGCTCTTTGCTAGTGCGGAAGGAAAAGACAAGGCTCTGAGCAAGGAGGCAGGCTTTAAGAGCTACATTACGCAGGTGCTCAGGCGCTGTTTTCTGAGCCGAAGTGAAGGCTACATAAGAGATGTTAAGTTTTACGTGGCATGGTCGAATAATCTGAAAAAGTTTAGCTCTAGCGCGACGCTTTGGCATGGCACAGGTGACAATTGGTCACCGTTTTCTATGGCGTCGTTTTTAAATGATGAGCTACCAGGAGCTACTAGTATTGAGGCGATGGAAGGCTTGTCACATTATTCTTGTTTAATTGAGTCGGCTCCGATGATATGTGGGCGGATAGGGGAGGTGTAGTTCGTGGTAAGTGCTCAAAAGAGAGAAATGAAGATATGAAATGCTCCGTATACATTGCAACAAGTGCCGATGGGTATATAGCAACTCTTGATGGAGGCGTTGATTGGCTTCACTCCGCAGGTAATTCGGACGCGGATATGGGGGCTAACTCAGACATGGGGTTTGAGGGGTTTATTGGTTCTGTTGATTGTATGATTATGGGACGCAAGTGCATGGAAGTGATTTCCAGTATGAATTTGCTTCCTGAACAATGGCCTTACGGTGATACACATATCGTAGTTTTAAGTAAATCAATTAAAGAACCACCCAAAAATCTGCAGGGTAAGGTTGAAATGTTTTCTGGTGATATATCTGATCTGGTTAATGCGCTCGATGGCAAAGGCTTTAAACATGCCTATATCGATGGCGGTGCGACTATTACCTCGTTCCTCAACCTTAAGCTCATTAACGAAATGACAATTACGAAAGCGCCGGTATTGTTGGGTGAAGGCATTGCGCTCTTTGGCGAGCTCAATAATCAGATTAAACTTCAAGGGTCTGAAGCTAAAGCGTTTCCAAATGACTTTATTCAAATGAAGTACATGGTAAATTATTTATAGCAGGTGAAAGGTACTTCATCGGTTGATTCTGCTAACGACTGCTTTTGGTGCAAGCACTATCGCTGAAATTCGGGGTGTTAGTCTGTACCTGACCCTGAGCGGACCTTTCAATTTATTCGAAGCACCGCTACGGGCGGCACGATTGGGGTCAGACCAACATTTCGAGTCGGATGTTTTGTCTCGCGGCTCACTCTCGCGAAAAGTTGCTCTGACCCCGAAAGGACTGACCCCGAAAGGATTGGACCTCGATTTAAAGTCGGCGTGGCTGCCGCAGGGGCTACGAACAAGAAAGTGCCAACGGTTTCTAAACTGGGGTCAGAGCAATCTTTATCGATGGTTGCTACCAAGCTCGTTGGATCGGACTGAGAAAGCTTGGTCTGACCCCGACTGTGCTGCGTCGAGAGGCTAAATTTTAGAAGATTTATAGATACTGTTTAAGTCTGTTGCTGGCACAGAGCAGGCAGCAGTGATCTCCACGAATTGGCTGGAAGGTGGGAGCAATCAGCACGGTAGTGGACCATTACGGGATTGATCGCGAGCCGAAGGTGAATTGTCGGTAGTCAGGCTTAGAGCCAACATAGGCGGCGTGCAGCTGAACACCGAATATCCAAGATCAGAGGAAAGGCGTCCATTGAACAAAGTTAAAGCCTCCTAACCCTTTGTTTTTATTAATGGTCGTATTAGTATCAGTGCCCAAATGGATTTAACCACGCTGCAGGGACTTGGTCGTTATTTTTTAGCCTTATTTTGTCTGCCTCTCTAACGCCTTGTTAAATCAGATTTTTTTGCCAGTGGTGGTTTTATACATGCTTGTTCAATGGGCCTAGGATATATAAGGCCACTTGGCTTATGAATAAACTGTTAGGTTAATGAGGCCAGCGTCAAATTGGAGATGCTATGTCAAACGCTATTAATTTAAGTTGCACATGTGGCGCTGTAAAAGGAAAACTCAAAGTTGACGATGGTTCGTTCTTGCACATACATTGTCTTTGCTGTGATTGTCAGAGTTTCGCTTCTTACCTAGGTAATGAAGAAGATATATTGGACGAGCATGGCGGAACCGAGCTATTTCAAACCTATCTCGCCTATATGGAAATTACTGAAGGTAAAGAAAATATTGGCTTTGTTCAACTTCGGGAAAAGGGTGCGGTATAAAAATAACCTAACAGGTGCAGGCAGCGGACTGCCAAAACTGTCATTTGTTTTGCCTAAACCCGGCAAAACAACCGTCATTTTTGTCAGCCGCTGCTGCAGGCGTTAAATCAATATGTACAAGATCGTATAAATAGGTATTTATGAGTTGGAATAAAAATAGAACACATGCTTTTGTTATTCTAGGTTTGCTGTTTTTTTTGCAGTCATGCACAACATTTAGAACCCACATTGACCAAGCCTGTGCAAATAGATTTGCAGATAAATATTCGATGCCACAAAAATCTCGCTTTATTCTTCCTTGGAAAGTAGGTGAGAGTTTTACTCTTACGCAGGGTAATTGCACATTGGAATCACATAACTTTGATCAAAAACAACACATGTCTTTCGATTTTAGAATGCCTATTGGAACACCGATAGTTGCTATCGATGACGGACGCGTTGCTTGGGTCGTTGAAAGCTTTAAAGACAATGTTGATAATGATTTCTCCCAAGCTAATCTCATAGGTATTGAGCATGAAGGGGGAGTTCTTTCTTGGTATATGCATTTGAAGTTTCAGGGAGCAACTGTAGGGGTTGAGGATGATGTATTGCAAGGAGACGTTATTGGCTATAGTGGCAATACGGGCAGTTCTGCGTACCCGCACTTACATCTTTATGCACAACAACTTACTGAAGAATGTCATGATGCTGAGAATCATACTGCGAAACTAGAATTATGCCCAGTGATACCAATATCATTTAAAAATGTAAGTCCAAGTATTGCAGTATTAAGAGAGTTTAAGGTCTATACGGCGTTGCCTTATTAGACTTGAGATAGGATCTAACAAATTGCTGAATTCGACATGCGTTATTAATGTCTGTTTTTTCCGAACTATCAACAACCTTATGCCTGTTTCTGGCACAAAGCGACAATCGATCCAGTTCGAGGAGTTAGCCTCTACCTGACCCATAGCTGTCATTCTGTACTCTGTAAGAGAGTCCTCCAGCAGCGGGCCAATACACAGAGCGGTCAGCAATTGAATTGATTGACCCACCAGAACTCTTTAAAAGTAAAATTCTCGCCAGAAGCACCTATACTAAACCGTGTTATTGAGTGTTGCTGGATGTTATTGTTCTCTATTGGACTAAACGACAGATTAATTTATGTGGCTTTGCTTCATACCATGAATAAAAGTATCTATCTTTCTTTGATTTTACTCTCCTTGCTGACCCATGCCAGATGCATGGCTGAAACAGTCACGGTCGCGACGGGTGAATGGCCCCCTTTTTTTGGTCGCAAGCTCTATAAAGGTGGATATGTCACTGAAATTGCTCGGCAAGCGCTCAATAGGAAAGGCTACACCCTGGAAATAGATTTTTTCCCATGGAAGCGAGCAATGCACTTAACTAAAAGCGGGCGATATCAGGGTTTATTTGGCTGCTGGGTGAACGAAGAATTCAGAGAAAGCTACTTGATTTCAAAAGAAATAATGGCGTCAGGGGACGGACATTTTTTATCGCCAGCAGCGGCTGATGGTCCCATTGATCTTCGACCTGAAGATCTCATAGGAAAAAAAGTTGGATTGGTTCGAGGATACGCGGTAAGTGAATCCTTAGGCCGTCTGTTTAATTCCGGGCAAGTGATTAAGGTTGAAGTTTCCCAGGTCAAGCAACTGTTAGAAATGGTCAGATGGGAAGGCCGAGTAGATATAATTTTAGAAAACTATCTCGTTGCCGAGTATGCCTCTAAGAAATACTTTCCAGAGAATGACTTTGATTTAAAAAAAGTGGGTAAAGACTATATAGATGGAGGGCTTTATATCTGCTGGAGTGATACTGGAGTTGTGACACAAGGTATGCGCAGTGATTTCGACGACGCAATTGGTGAAATGCGTAAAGATGGCACCCTTTTAAAAATAATGAAGGAATTTGGCATTGAAGATCCGTAAACCCTCTTTATTCGTTCCTTATAATTTATAAATTGAATTCCGTGCAATCTATATGTATCAATCAGTGTCGCGTCGCCAAGAGATATAAGGCGCGGGACAAAGAATAACTGTTGTGGGTGAGTTAAGATTATGAATCAACTTTTAGTAATAGTGGCGGCAATAATTTGTTTGTTTTTAGGTTTATTCGTTTTCGTACGCCTAATTATGCAAATCAAGCAAGGAAAAATGCAACTTTCTTCAAATTATTCAGCTGTATACTGGGCATACAATAAAATAAATTTCATTCGCTTAGTCATAGTTAATTTTGTGATTGCTTTGTTTTATTTTGGTATGTTTTCCTTCTGTTTAATTAGGCTAGGTTTTATTCAAAGTGCAATGTAGATCAACAAATCACAGCTTGCTCAAACAGACGCATAATACTGGCGGCGCGTCGGCCCTTACACATTTTAGCCAGTTTTTCGTGCCGCCTAGTAAGGCCTTACTAATACCTGTCTTTGTTCGCACCCAAAACAACCTTATGCCGGCTTATGGCACGAAGTGCTATTTTGCTAGTGAATTGCCTCCATAAATGCATGGGAACGGCAGGCATTTGCTAGATTTCTAGCATTTGGCGGCAAAAAGGCGGTAATTTGGCGTCACCGACAGAATCAGTTCTATAGCATTATCTAACTCGAGTCGATAGGAGATCTACATGTTTATAAAAGAGCTTAGACAAAGAAAATGCCTATCACAGGGCCAGCTAGCGGATGAAAGCGGCTTGAGTCTTCGGACCATTCAACGAGTAGAGCGCGGACATAGAGTTGGCTTCGCTTCCTTGCGGGCCCTAGCGGCTATATTTGAAATTGGCGTAGATACACTTGAGCAGGAGTTATACTCGATGGATAATCTGGTAAGAGAATACAAGGATTTCCCTTTGTGGGTTCGCATTCTATGTGGAAGTGGCTGGTTTTCTGCCAGCAGAAGAGAGCTACAGAAGACTGAAATATTTTTTGTAGTTATGACGGTCTTCTTTTCTACGGTATGGACCTACGCAACAGTCACCGATGGTAAGCAAGTTCTAATAAATATATTGGCTTTTGGTTTTGTGTGCTCCTTTTTTGGGGCTTATAACGTATCAATCGCCATTCGAGTCGGGGACAAATATGATATTTGGTCACGGTTAGAGTCGGCTTTGCCTAAAGGTTTTTTTGGTTTTGCTAAAAAATAAGGCTGAGTCTTCCTCAGCAGATTGTTTCTCATAGATGAAGAACAAGCCAAAACATGGGCATTCACGTCTACGGGCCTTAGGCCTCCTCATCGTGATGTCCGTTGTTGAGATTTCCATAGACACGCTCACGTCTGTAATTGGCACAAAGCGACAATCGATCCAGTTCGAGGAGTTAGTCTCTACCTGACCCATAGCGGATCTTTCCTAGCTGCACTTACCACCACTAACTACGGATATTTCGTATATATTCCCAGTAAAATCTCCTCGTTCAAAAGCCTAGATCTAGTTATCTCTGAAGATGTCTCGAGAGTGATTGTTTTTTATAGGGTGGAATATATGATAAGGGACCAGGGATAAGTTTGACCTAGCAATACTAGGCGCTTCAATTGCGTTGCAGTCCCCTTATTCCGGTGTTTCACACACTGATTTACAAATTGAATTCCGTGTAAACTACAGCAACAATCAACGCCATATCGCCAATGTAATGTAAGGCTGAGGTTTTTGAACCGACTGGCATGTGCAAAGATGCCGAAACTCACCAGTGGCGGGGTGATGACGGTAACTTTGCCTAACCGCCAAATAAATTTTAACGATAATCTTGCTCTACACAATACAAGGCACTTGAGATGATTGTTAGAAAACTGAGGAAGCAAAGAAATTGGTCGCAGGATCAATTATCTAATATGAGCGGCCTAAGCCTACGCACTATTCAGAGAATAGAGGGTGGGAATAAAGCCAGCCTGGAATCTTTAAAATCTCTTTCTGCGGTGTTTGAAATTGATATTCAAAACTTAGAGTAGGAGGTTATCGTGGTGGATAAAGATTCAGAGCAATGGAAAAAAGCACCCTTATTGGTAAGGATAATTTTTATAGGTTCAAACACAGTCAAGTTTAAACGGAAGGATGCCGTAATATTAGAAATCATACTAATCGGTGCTGGCCTTATTCTTTCACTGGCGGGTCTATTTCACCCGCATGAGCATAAAGCGGACGTACTCATGTTGTGCTCAATTGTTTTTACATTAAGTGCTTATTATATGTCGATAAAGTTGAGAATGGGCGATAAGTATTTAGTTTGGTAGAAGCACAGAATAAGGCGTTTAACTGTGTGATTCATAGGCATCGTTTCAGTATCATAGCCGCTTATGGACAAAGTGCTCTGCAAAATATTGAAGTGGGCGCAGCTCTACGAGAAAACGAAAAATGCGGGCCTAGAGTGTCGCCGCTGTAGCATCTCCAGACCTACGCTTCGAAAGTGGCAAAAGCGCCACAAGGAGAGAGGTCTGGAAGGGCTCCAGGTGGTTTCCAGGCCTCCTCCTAAGGCGTCAAATACCCAGGCAGACATCGAAATTGAAGCTTAATTTCCAAAATATCTTGTCTATAAAACTTCCAAAAATTAAACACTACAGTGATTAGAATCCTTATGAGGCCCTAGGTCAAAACATGAACAAGCATACGGGTTCTTAGCTAAAATGGGGATACATTTTCGTGCTCTTTCGGCCTCACTATCCTGCTCCTTCCGCCTAGCCTCGTTCTGCATCCGAACTCGGGCATTTTCTCTCTCGCTCTGATATTGCGCTAGTTCTGCCTCGATCTCCTGTTCGCGCTGCTTTTTCAACTGCTGCTCTTTTTGTTTCTTCGCCACCTTCTCTTGGGCCTTTAAAACTCTATCTTGCGCAAATCGTTTCTGAACATTTTTTAAAACATTGGGGCTTGTAGTGCTACGATCATCACGAGGTGTTTCCTGCACCTTAGCACTGATCTTTTCCATGTTCAGCTGGGTGTTACGATTGATCCTATTCAATTGATCAAGGGTCGACTGTGAGGACGAGGTCAATTTATTTCTCCATTGCTGGAAATTATTATTAAGCTGGGCTCTATGAGCGTCATCAGCCTGTCGCATACGCGCATAACCGCCACGTTCTCTATCATCAGCATAGCGAGTCGCATCTACGAGTACCGACTCGGCATGCGCCCTGTACTGCTCAAAAATACTTTGAATCCCTTCAACCCGTGCAATCGATTCTGAATCATCACAGTAATTAGAGGGCTTGTAGCCCTTATTAAATTTGTATTCTGTTTGCAATTCAATGCTATCTTCCACTTCCTCAACACAATACCTTAGTTTCTCAATCCAAAATCCTGTGTCACCTAAGTTGCTTTCATTGATACTTCTTTCTGAGCTAAGTTCATCAATATGTGCCTGCAAGTTGTCGACTCCACCCCACTCTGAGCTAGCACCGCACTCCATGGTATTGACTAAGCCTACAAAGTCATCCAACTCTTTCACTTGATTTTTAATATGGTCATTGCAACGCTGAATCTGTCGGCTCCTTTGCTCTCTCTCCATACGAGCTTCAAAGGCAATCGTAGCTTGCCGAGACTGTTCCATTTTTTGTTGCATAAACATCATGTCATTTACCGAAAAATATTTAATCGACTTAATGGCATATCCGTCAATCAAATAGTACGCGTTAAAGTTTTTTCTTGCCAGCTCCGGCTTTTGCTCTTTAAAACTGTCAAGGCCCTGACTCAGATCTAATGTGCCTATCACAGCATGCCCCTCTTCATCGATCATGACGCCTTCCCGATCCTTATCACCGAGATATCCAATATATCGCCGAGAATCTGGCAAACGAAGCTCCCCCGTACCTCTTATCTTTTCAAGTCGAAATGGAGCGGTATAATCGGTTTCGTTAGAACCGATATAGCTTATCCCATTCGGCTCCATATATATGCCGTTAGATATTTTTGAAGACAACCACTGACCAACAAATTTTCGCCCGTCCTTCCAGCTATAAGAACCTTTGCCATGGAATAAAGGGTTATTGCGCATGCCCTCACCCCTAAACTCACCTTCATACCTATCGCCATATTCAGTTACTAAAACACCGGATTTAAACTCACCGTTTTGGAACTTTCCTGTAAAGACGTATTGGTCAGGTGCCTTAAATTCACCGGAACCATTAAACTTACTATTGCTATAACCTCCAGAATAAGTAAATCCACCGGGAAAGTGTATTTTTGCATTTTTAGTCACTGCATTTTCATATTCAATTTCAGCTTCTATGCCGTTATCAAATGTCATCGTCACCGTGCCGGTAGATAGTTCACCATTCACAAAAAACCCGTCTTGTTTATTGCCATTAGAAGCCGTCATTACTCCGGAGCCATTTGGCTTTCCATTTCTCATCTGGCCGATATAACGGGCTCCATCAGGCAAGGCTATTTCTACCCTTGTGTGAACAGGTTTTCGAGCCATGGCCTGGCTATCAGAAGAATTAGCCGGAGCGCAACCAGGAATCAATAGCGACAACAGCATGGGGAAAAGAAAACAGTGAAACCTATGCAAGCAGGCTTTATCTAGAATATTCACCAACAAAATAATAACCTCTATACCAGCGTTCAAAAAAACGACATCACTACCTTAAGAATACCTAACAAATATAAGAGAAATCAATATAGCATAGACAGCCATCAGCTTATAATTTTTTCGCAGATGTAATAAGAATAAATGTCATCTTAGGGAGTAATGAAATTCCGCTACAATACAAATTTTCAGATATTTGTAGGTGGCTTATCTATCCAAAGGCAATTCAAAATGCACTAATCACTTTCCAGAATATCTTAGCCTGCTAATGGCACAAAGCGACAAGCTCTTGAGTGCTCAGAACACTGTTAGAACTGGTCGCTTTAGGTGTTACAACAGTCATTAATGAAATTGAATGTTGAAAAATTGATGTAAGGTCTGAAATTGAGGGGTAGAGCGGAAGATGCTCTGAAATTTGGGTTGTTGTCGATCATGACCCAAAGAGGCCTTAGTATTTATGCCGAAAGTGATATTATTAAGGTTTAACACGTTTCCAAATAAGCCGTATTTTACCATTTGCCAGAGGGCTCAATATCAGCAAATCACCTTTGAATACATAAGACCGCTGAACGTCATTAATACTTTCAGGGTTGATATGCCCCAATCGTTTATGAGTGACAACCTTGGTTTTATCGTTGACGCTATAATCGGCATAGTAAGCTACGTAACCAGCAATAAACTCAGGGACGCCTTTAAAAACTTCATGAGTTCTATCAGTGAGATGTAATTGTGCTTGCATTTTACCACTTGCTGAATACATTATACTGCCCACAAACCTTGTGCCTTCTGGCGCAGAATCAATCCAGTTACCGTTATCGTCTTTTACTTCTATTTTAGTCAACTCCCACGCCCCAACGAAGGGTTGTCGGTCTTCGGCATATGCTGAGATTGAAACCGTGAATGAAATCAGGATGATAAATAATAAGTTTCGCATTAGAGCTCTCCATTGCTTCTAGTTATTGTTCCCGCGAAGATAGCATAGAGTCTGCTTATGGCACAAAGCAGGCAGCAGGGATCTCCACGAATTGGCCTGAAGGTGGGCGCTATAAGCACGTTAGCGGACCATTGCATGATTGGTCGCGAGTCGTAGGTGAATTGTCGACAGTCAAGCTTAGAGTCGATATAGGGGGCGCGTAGTCACTATTGCCGAAGCTGACCTACAACGTTCCTTATAAACATCATGACCTACCTCCCTCATAGTGGACTCTTATCAATAAACACACTGAAAAAGAAAGCTTGCTCAGCGCTTTGGCTGATCTTTGCTGGTGAGTAAGTTCTGCTAAGCTAGACTAAATAAAGTAACGCAGGGACACGTTTTATGAATCACGCATGGCCAGGCAGGATGCCTGTCCACAAAGTGTTTACTTAGGGGGCACCGACTGGGCCGCTTCATGATTCACAATATCTTCATGCAAAACTGGTACACCTAGAACTCAGGTGTTAATTTTACCTATAGTCCTCTAAAGTGAGCCTAATTTCCTGACTGCGTAAACTTGATTAAGCTGAAGAAATGAGAGCGGGCCATGCAGAAATCAGATCAAAATACAAATATCGAATATTTTGCTCGTCATATTGCCAAAATACGGCGCTATGTTGCACTGGTTTGTATTTTTCTGATCATCTTGGTGACGGTGCCTTATATTCTTCGACAACTCTCTGTCGGATGGGATATCGCAGGTAGTGTTCAAACTTTCGTACTGTTTATGTTCGTCGGCCTGTTCATTCGGATCTATCGCGTAGGCTATTCGCACCCAATAGGTCTCTTGGTCTTGGTTGCGGACGTTATCTTGATCGGGCTTGGCATTTTCACGCCTGGGACACAATCGATCATCGGCATGTTCTTTTTTACACCTCCGTTAATCGCCTATTTGTTTTTTCCTCCTCGTGCTGCTTTAGCCGCATCACTGATATCGTACATTTTCCTGAATGGTCTGTTTTTTCAGCGGTTCGTAGGCCTTGAACATCCCCATATGCCCTATATGATCTCCACGATCATTTTTGCTGGCATCGCTTTTGTGATTGGCCTGCATCTGGTTGTTGGTTCACGCCATGATATCGAGCGAAAACTCATGGAAGTCGCACATTCGGATGCACTGACTGGCTTACCTAATCGCATGTACTTTGAAAGTCGTATAGAGCAAGAAATTGAACGGAGCCGTCGCGAAGAGCTTCCCTTATGTTTCGCCCTAGTAGATCTGGACCACTTCAAAAATGTCAATGATACATACGGCCATGATTGCGGAGATAGGGTATTGAAACACGTTGCTAGCGTTTTGAGCGGATCGGTTCGGACGCAAGACATACTATGTCGGATCGGAGGTGAGGAGCTGGCAATCATAATGCCGAATACCACTATCGAAGATGCTCTGCCCACCTTGGAGCGCGTCCGAACCTCAATTTCAGAGTGCCCAGTATTATGGAAAAACAACACAATCACGGTCACGGCAAGTATCGGTCTTTCAGAGCTATCTGTGCAATCTTCTTCATACGACACGCTTTATGAAACCGCAGACAAAAACCTCTATATTGCTAAAGAAAACGGTCGGAATCAGGTTGTCGCCCAGCTGGGTATGCCCGCATCTCCGGTGCTTTGATAAGTACTATTTCTCTATACATCCTATAGGTTTCTCCAAGCGTTATTAACGGGGGAGGTTTATAGCATTGGAGGTGGTTCAGCCGCAATATAGTTTGTACTTGACCCAAAGCGGCCATCCAGCTCACACCAGAACTAATCCTCAATAGTAGGTCTTTTGATCGAAATTCAACCAATGCCTCCCAGTTCAGCAGCCTCGGCCCAGTTATCTCTGGCGGTGTCTTGTAAGTGATTGATTTTTAATGGGTGGAATATATGATAAGAGGACCACGGATTATTTTAGCCAAGGAATAGTGGGCGCTTCAAAACTGTTGTCACGTCTTCATTCCTACCTTTAACACATTGATTTATTTGTTGAGTTCCGTAAAGTTCATTTGATTCATACAACGCTTCGTCGCCCAAGTTATATAAGGCGCGGGACTTATGAGCTAACTGTTAGGCTACTCAGAATAAAACCGGGGCCAAACCACAAAGCGACTACCATGAAATTTGGGGTACTAATCTGTAGCTGACCCAAAGCTGCCGTCGCTACCTTTTAAAGCACGCTCCCCAATAGCAGACATTTCGAACAAAAAATACGCAGAATCCCCAAGGTCTGCTGCACCGCTCTGTATAACTCAG
>Ga0209826_1000935_pt1 | contig 20934 bp, 21 predicted proteins | sample GOMGulsemesocosm_5_FD_184637 | JGI IMG/M metagenome (GOLD analysis project Ga0209826, IMG submission 184637) | Methane-oxidizing microbial communities from mesocosms in the Gulf of Mexico - GOM15C Gulf of Mexico (SPAdes) (version 2) | ecosystem: Environmental > Aquatic > Marine > Cold seeps... | reverse complement strand
TGTTCAAACTCCAAGGTTTCTTTTTGAATTCTATCGCCAGCCCAGCGTTTATCCGCTTTAATATTAAATAAATTATTTGAGCTAGTGCCATGCTCATCTTTGATAATTTTTTGACCCCAACCCGTTTCAAGTGCGGCTTGGGCAATAACAACCTGAAAAGGGACACCTAGTTTTTCTTGCACTGCTTTTGCTGGTTCAATAAGAGCGGTAACAAAGTCTTTAGGTTCGGTAAAACTTGGCGTTGAAAAATTGACGCTTAATGGTTTGCTACCATTAAGGTTATTACCATCAATATTAGTACCGTCAATATTAGTACCGTCAATGTTAGTGCCAGCAATATTGCTTTCGCCATGGCTTGCTGATTTACTTTGCGCCATGAAAGGGATCTTGGTTTCATCGCTAGTCACTGAATTGACACCAGCTAAGTGTTGTTTCAGATAATCATCAGTTGCTTGCACTTGCGCCGCATTAAGCTTGTCTTCTTTAGCTAGCCTTTTAATTTGTTCAAGGTTGCCATCATTGCGTAACACAGTTCTCGGGGTAAAGTTGTCATTGTCACCGCCTAGCTGCCTAACAATAAGATCCGTCAACCCTAACGAGCCATTAGATGACATTTCTAACGCCATTTGTTGGTCGTGCATATCACGGTAAAATTTAGTTGACTCAGAATTAAAGGGGCTATCAGATTCCAGTACTTCTTGCGCCTTTCGCATACTTTTTAGCAACATTTGCGTAAATATTGCTTCAAACTGCTGAGCAGCTTCTTCCAAAGCGGCCTTTTTAGACTCGCCATCCGCCGCTTTGGATTGCTGACGAATGGCATTTAAGCCATTTAATTCTAAAGCGTTACGCGCTTGGTCAAAGTTAGCCGTGTTCATTAAATTGTTAGCCATAATATTATCCTCGTGCAGAACTAAATAATAATAAGTTCGCCACGAATGGCTCCCGCTTGATCAAGTGCTTCTAAAATAGCCATAACATCACCAGGCCCTGCGCCTACTTCATTAATAGCTCTAACTAACGTGTTTAAAGTAACACCTGGCTTAAAAACAAACATACGTGCATCAGATTGCGTCACATTAACAGCGGATTGTTCGGTAACAACCGTTTCTCCTTCAGCAAAAGCATTGGGTTGTGAAACATCTTGCACTTCGTTAATTGACACCGTAATACCGCCATGGGTAATAGCGGCTGGCATTAAGCGTACTTCAGAGCCTATAACAATAGTGCCGGTACGTGAGTTGACAATAATTTTTGCTGAGCTTGAGTCGGGTTCAAACTCTAAATTTTCTAATACCGATAAAAAACTCACTCTATCGGCAATATCACGAGGCGCTGTAACCTGCACAGAAGTGGCATCAATAGCCCGAGCAGATCCAGCAATAAGATCGTTAATGGTGTCGGATAAACGCTGAGCGGTAGTAAAGTCTGAATGCTGTAAATTAAACGTTATATAATCACCGGTCGCAAAAGGTGACTTAACTTCTCGCTCAACAGTGGCACCATTAGATATACGGCCAACGGTTGGTGTATTTACAATAACTTTTGAGCCGTCTAAACCATCTGCGCCTAAACCACTAACCACTAATGAACCTTGTGCCACGGCATAAGCATTGCCATCAATGCCCATTAATATGGTTTGTAATAAAGTGCCGCCACGCAAACTTTGCGCACTACCCATACTAGAAACAGTGATATCGATGGTTTGCCCCGGTTTTTTAAACGCTTGTAATTCAGCATGTACGGCAACGGCAGCAACATTTTTAATTTTTGGTTTTAAGTTTTCTGGCATGGTGATACCAAAATTACTTAACATGGTTTTAAAACTTTGCTCGGTAAAAGGGCTTTGTTCACCTGTGCCCGGTAAACCGACCACCAGTCCATAACCGATGAGTTGGTTTGAGCGGACACCGGCAACATCAGCTAAATCTTTTATTCGCTGAGCATGGCTGGAAAAAGCCAGCATAATAATGATAATTGTAAGTACTGCTTTCATAATATTACCTTTCTAGGCGAAAATTCATCACGACTTTATGTCGTAGACGGGAATTCATTCGCGCTTTCACTTGCTAGGCGAGATTTTTTTATCGCCTACAATGGCCACCAAGAGCTATTGAAAAATTTAGTTAACCAACCTTGCTCATTGGCATCGGCAAAACTACCTGTGCCAGCATATTGAATACGAGCATTGGCAATCTTAGTTGATAAAATAGTGTTGTTTGAATTGATATCTTTTGAGCGAATAACCCCCGTTAAGCGGATATATTCGTCACCATTATTAAGGGTGAGCCATTTTTCACCACGGATCATTAAATTACCGTTCGGCAACACCTTAAGTACGTGCACTGAAATATTACCGCTCAGGCTATTACCTTGATCCGCTTTAGAGTCGCCCTTAAAGCTACTATTTTGATTAATACCAAATTGCAGTGCTTGACCGTTAACTGTAACGGCTGTACCGCCTAAACCAATAACAGGATCTAATGCGGCGCTACTTTCTTTGGTCAATTCAGTTTTGGCATTTTTATTCGCTTGGGTACTTTCTTCTAAAATAACCGAAATAATATCGCCAATACGATGCGCCTTTGAATCAGAATAAATGTTGTTAACGTAGTTTTTCTTAAAAAGAGAGCCGGTAGGTATAATGGCAAACTCTTCTTCTTCGGGTAAAATTGGCGCAAAGTCGGGGTCATTAGGCAAAGCCTTGCTCAATTCGACCGTATTACTACAAGCGCTTATTTGAGTCATAAGCAACACAGTAAAAAGATAACATAATTTGTTTTTCATAATTGCCTCCGTAATTACCTTTATAATAATTACCTTCATAAAAGCCAAGCTAACATAAGACTTATAGTTGCTGATTGATAAAACTTAACATTTGATCAACCGCTGAAATTACTTTTGAGTTCATTTCATAAACACGTTGTGATTCAATTAAGTTAACTAATTCTTCGGTGGTATTAACATTAGAGGTTTCTAACGCCCCTTGTACTATCATGCCAAAACCCTCAAGCCCTGGCACACCTTCTTGCGGCGCACCACTTACCTGTGTTTCGGTATATAAGTTTTGCCCGATGGGTTGAAGACCTGTTGGGTTAACAAAATTAATGGTATTAATTTGACCAACAATTGCGGGTTCTGCTTGCCCTTGCAATGTTACCGACACTTCACCGTCTTGAGAGACAATAATACTTAACGCATCATCAGGAATAGTCACTTGCGGTTGTAATAAATAACCCGCACCGGGGGTAACCATATTGCCTTCATCGTCCATGGTAAATTGGCCATTACGACTATAAGCAGAGGTACCATCAGGCATTAAAATTTCAAAGAAGCCTTCACCCTGTACCATTAAATCCAAGGCGTTGTCTGTGGTTAGCATATCCCCTTGGGTATGAATTTTTTGTGTCGCAACGACTTTAGTACCGGCACCTAGCATTAAGCCAGAAGGAGCTTCACTATCATCCGCGGTACGGCCGCCGGGTTGATTTATATTTTGATAGAGTAAATCTTCAAAAACCGCACGGCTTTTCTTAAAGCCTATGGTACTAGCATTGGCCAAGTTATTAGAAATAACCGCAATATCTTTAGTTTGCGCATCTAAGCCGGTTTTACTGATCCATAATGCTGCGTTCATACATCACCTCTAAATTTTCATTGTTTTTCATTCAATTCTTTACTTAAATTATTTACATTAATTCTTTACATTAACTCTTTACTTTAATTCTTTGCTTTAACTAGTTAACCAACATTAGAATGCCCGTAATAACGCGGCGGAGCTGGTATCAATTTCTTCGGCGGTTTTCATCATTTTTAATTGCATTTCAAATTGTCGTTGCAAGGCAATCATCGCGGTCATTTCACTGATCGGATTGACATTGCTTGACTCTAATGTACCGCCTTGTACTTTTACATTGGCGTTAGCAAGCTCTGCCTGACCGTCTTTACGTCTGAATAAGCCGTCAGTGCCTTTTTCTAACATACGCGCATCAGGGTTAACTAACTTAATACGACCAACCTCTTCTTGCACGGTACTCGGCGCACCTTCTGGCTGAACCATAATGGTTCCGTCAGACGATATTTGAATGTTATTAACCGGCAAAGGGATGGTAATTGGGCCGTTATCACCTAAAACGACTTCTCCGTTAGATGTTTCTAATAAACCATCTTCGGTCAGTCGTAAATGTCCTTGACGAGAATAAGCTTCACCATTGCCTCTATCACCTACTTGTACACCGGCAGCGCCTGCTTCAGGGGCTTGTACCGCAAACCAGCCGTCACCTGAAATAGCGATATCAAGTGGTCTGCCTGTGGTTAATAATGCGCCTGAGTCAAAATTTTGGCTAGCGCGCTCTGTCATGGCAAATACACGTGTCGGTTGCCCTTCACCAAACGCTTGCATACTTCTGGCCTGTGCTAAATCAGCTTTAAAGCCCGTAGTTTTGGCATTAGCAAGGTTGTTAGCATTGATTGCTAATGCTTGCATATTCTGTTTGGCACCGCTCATGGCGACGTAAAGCAGCTTATCCATAATGAATTCCAACATGGTGAGTCTATTAACTAGATAAATGCAAAGAGAATGCCAGAAAGACAGTTTCGAGATACTAGTAGCGAGTAGCGAGGTGTAAGTAACGAAAAAAGCCACAAATACTTATCGTACTTGTGGCTTTATTAATAGACAGAAATTTATTCGCGTTTGAATAAAGTGCGATTGCGCTTTATTCATATACGCCGCCTACAGTTTATCTAATTTGTAATATCGTTTGGTTGAGTTGATTATCGACTTCTAACGCTCGTGAGTTCGCTTGGAAGTTTCGCTGTGCTGAAATCAAATCAATAAGCTCGGTAGTTAAATTAACGTTGGATTGCTCTAACGCTGACGAGTTAATAGTACCAAAAGTACCTGAACCGCCCTCACCCGCTAACGCTCCACCAGACACCAAACTTTCTTTCCAGCTACTATTACCCACTTGTGTTAAGCCTTGCTCGTTGGCAAAGTTAACCATAGCAATACGCGCTAAAGGTTGTGACGTGCCATTAGAATAAGTGGCCCGCACTAGGCCGTCATTGCCAATATCAATGCCGGTCAATCGCCCTACCGCTAAACCGTCTTGATTTAACGCGGTTACTTCAAAATTTGAAGCAAATTGTGTCGGTTCATTGGGATTTGGCCCGGTAGCATCTAAATTAAAATCAATTTGTACTGTTTGCGTGGTGTCTGCACCATTAGGTAAATGGTTAGAAAAATCAACTGTAATAATACCGCCATCGGCTAAAGGAGGTAACTGTGAAATAAAATCACCTGATGAGTCAAAAACTAATCGAGCCCCTATCACTCCTGTTGGAGATAAAGGACCAGAAACTCCACCACCAACACGATTATCAGCCACTGCTGTAGTATTAGGATCTTCTAAATCTATAACAGATCCATCAATAGCCGCAAATAACATCCATTCGTTGGCATTATCAGCTCCAGGTGGTGGCGTTGGATCATCTTTGACAAAGTAATAGGTCATGATATGACTATCACCCAAGGAATCAAAAATAGTCACCGAGGTAGAATGATTAAAGGTTAGTGGATCATCGGGGTCAAAATTACCCGGTGCCGCAGCGATATAAGAATCACCTGCCGGTAAATTCATGCGAATATCTACTTCACTGGTTTTAGTAGGGGCGCCCGATTCGGTTGGAATACGAATAGGCTCAGCAGTACTTAAGCTTACTGATGACGATGAGCCATCAGAATTTACTGGAAAACCTAATAAATGGCCACCTGCAGAGTTAACGACAAAATTATCAGCATTTAATTTGAATTGTCCCGCACGAGTATAAGAGCGCTCAAGAGAGTCAAGCTCTGGTACGGTGGCAAAAAAGCCATTACCAGTTATGGCTAAATCAAGGGCGTTGTTGGTAAATTGAATGCTACCTTGAGAAAATTGTTGGGCAACATCAGCGGTTAATACCCCATCACCTACTTTGGTTTTACCTGCCGCCAGTAATGATGATGCATAAACATCAACAAACTCTGCACGCGACTCTTTAAAACCAACGGTATTGACGTTGGCAATGTTGTTTGATGTTACATCAAGATCTTTTTGGGCGGCGTTTAAACCACTCAGTGCAATATTAAATGACATAATTTAACCCTCTTAGAAATTATTTTTTAGGCCGTACTTCAGTTCGACATTAGTGCGACATTAGTGCGACATTTTTCAAATTTGTATGTAAAACATATTGTCAGGCTAAAGCCTGAACAACACTAACCTTCTGACACTTCAACTACATCCGCTAATGCCATTGAGGTGCCACCATTAAGGTTTAATAAAATACTACCGTTGTTACCCGCGAGTGTAACGCTGTCAACTTTACGATAAGTCATTGCTTGTAGTTCCGACGCTTGACCGTCAACTAAACCTGCGACTCTAAAACGATAGGCACCTGCTGGGGCGGCTTCACCACCGGAGGTTTGACCATCCCATATAAACGTAGAACCACCCTCAGCAATATTGCCAACCGGTACGGTTTGAATAATTTCACCGGCGATGTTTTCAACATAAATATTGACATTGCTAGCCGACGTATCAGTCACTATTTTACCTTTAACCGGCTCACCTTCATTCATACCAAAAACATTATCTTCAACTAAGACACTACGGCCGACTAAAGAGGAGGCTTGTAGTGCTTGGCTTGACGTCATCGAGCTAGCAAATGAAGTAAATTGCTCATTGAGCTCTTGCACACCATCAGTGGTAGAGAAAGCGGTCATTTGCGAAATCATTTCATTATTATCCACTGGCTTAGTTGGATCTTGATTTGCTAACTCGGCGGTTAATAGTGCAAAAAAATCGGCTTGGGTAAGAATACCGTTATCTTGCTCCGCAACGCTGGTATCTTCTTGCTGCCAACGAATACCGTCTAATAAACTACCACCTGTAACTGTTTCCATTTTCTACTCCTATTACCTTTGGTTTAGTCTATTTTTGACCTAGTACTAGCGTTTTATTGAGCATATTTTTTGCCGACTCTGCCAACTGTACGTTAGTTTGATACGAGCGAGAGGCAGAAATCATATTGGTCATTTCTTCAATAACATTAACATTAGGTTTATAAATATAACCTTCATTATCAGCCATCGGGTGATCGGGTGCATACTCAATATTAAGGGGTTTATTGCTTTCAACAACCCCTAATACCTGTACGCCAGCATTACCCTCTTGGCCTGCGGCAGCTTTTTGCATAGCGGCGGCAAAAACGGGGTGGCGAGCGCGGTAAGTTTCATCAATGCTTGAGCTAACACTGTCGGCATTAGCAATATTACTGGCGGTAGTGTTCAAGCGCATTGATTGTGCGCTCATACCGCTAGCCGTGATATTAAATACGTTAAATAAGCTCATAATTATCTACCTCCGCTAATGACTTTTTGCAGCGCTTTTATTTTGCCGCTAAGAAATTGCACACCCGCTTGATACTGTAATGAGTTTTCTAAATACAAGTTTCGTTCCACTTGTACATCAACAGTGTTACCGTCACCTGTATCGGGTTGATCTGGTATGCGAAAATCTACGTTATTATTTAATTCAGTACGAACGTCAAAATGTTTGCTATTAGTACGATTCATACCCATTTGCTGTTGTTGAGCGGCTTGTTGCATGGCTTTTTGAAAATCCATGCCTTTGGCTTTATAACCTGGCGTATCAGCATTCGCGATATTACTGGCAATCACTTCTGCCCGTTCAGCACGAAGTAGCATGCCTTGTGCATGCATCTCAAACCCTTTATCGAAACTTATAGCCATAAGGCGCCACCGTCAATTAAATCTTAACAGTGAAACATTCAATATTTATGCCAATAAATAGCAATGATAAGCAAGAAAGGTTTTGAGTGGTGAAAAAATGGAGTAACAAATAAAGGAGTTAGGAGTTAGGAGTTAGGAGTTAGGAGTTAGGAGTTAGGAGTTAGGAATAAGAAATAAAAGAGTTACGAGTAAGAGAGGTTTCGAGTAGCGAAGCACATTTAATAATAAGTAGCGAGTTTCGAAAACACTTTGTGCGCAGCATATTGTCTTCGAAACCCATAACTACTAACCCATAGCCATCAGCTAGTGACTATCAACTGGTTATTTTTCTGATAACTATTTTTTCTGATAAACAATGCCGGGGTTGCATCTGAGCATATTGAAGTCATCATTCAAGCCCGATAATGACTCCGAAGCGCCTAAAAATAAATAGCCGGCATTATTTAAAGTGCCATGAATTTGACCAATAATTTGCGCTTTTATTTCAGGAGAAAAATATATCAGCACATTACGGCAAAAAACGATATCAAATTTCCCCATTAAACTGTAACTGTTGAGCAAGTTAAGCGGCCTGAAGCTGACCATTTTTTTCACCTGATCTTTTATTTTCAGCATGTCATTATCACCCACTTCAAAAAACTTATTTTTACGCTCTTGTGATAAACCACGAGCCAGCGCTAAAGAGTCATAATGACCGTACTTGCAGTGATCTAACATAGTGGTGGAAATATCAGTACCAACAACCTGTACACCGCGAGGAAAAGCACCAGGGTTAGCCTGTTGGTACTCTAATATTGACATGGCAATAGAATAAGGTTCTTGTCCTGAAGAACTCGCTGCTGACCATATTTTTACCGGTGTTCTTCTATCTGCAAAGTCAGGTAATAACTTACTTTTTAATAGCTTATATGGGTAATCATCACGAAACCACAAAGTTTCGTTAGTGGTCATGGCATCAATAACTGCTGCACGTAATTGCCGTTCAACTGGGGATAACGTACGAGTAACAAGCTCACTTAAAGAGCCTAAGTCGAACTTACTCATTAGTGGTGCTAAACGGCTTTTTACTAGGTACTGCTTATTTTCACCTAGAACAATGCCACATTGTTGCTCTAAAAAAGTTCTAAATTGATGATAGCTTTTATCGTCAAGTTGTCTTGCTGACACTATTACTACTTCCTGAAATTATATAATTAAGGGGAAATTTAAACCTTATGGTTAAGCCATTTTTTTACTGCCGTAGCTAGCTCATCAGGATGAAATTTAGGGATAAAATCTTCAGCGCCAACTTTGGCTACCATAGCATTATTAAAGACACCACTTAATGACGTATGTAATATCACCGGCATTTTTGCCATACGTTCGTTGCCTTTAACTTCTGCGGTTAACGTGTAACCATCCATTTCTGGCATTTCAATATCTGATACCATTAAGGCGACTTTTTCAGTAATACTGTGTTCACAGGTTTCGGCAATAGCGGTAAGTTGGTCTAAAGCATCTTGGCCATTTTTAGCTAATGCCATTTTGATACCTAATGGCTCTAATGCCCTTCTTACTTGGTTTCGAGCGACGGTTGAATCGTCAGCGATCATAACAATACGATCCCCTAACTCTTCGCCGACGGTTTCGTCAGCAACATCATCACTTAAATCAGTAGAGACAGGATTAATTTCATTAAGAATTTTTTCTACATCTAAAATAGAAACCATCTCTTTATCTATTTCTGTCACGGCAGTGAGGTAGCTAGACTTACCTGCTCCCTCAGGTGGCGGCATCATATCCTTCCAACTAAGGGTCACAATGCGCTCAACCCCAGCAACAAGAAAACCCTGTACGCTACGGTTATATTCGGCAATGATGATAAATGAATCTTTAGTTTGGGTAATAGGAGGTGCGCCAATGGCTTTGCTCAAGTCAATAACAGAGATAGTTTGACCTCGAATATGAGCAACCCCTTTAATGAAAGAGTCTTGTTTTGGTAGCGAAGTTAATCGCGGGCATTGTAGAACTTCCCTGACTTTAAAAACATTAATACCGAAGCGCTGTCTGCCCACCAATTTAAAAAGTAGTAACTCCAGTCTGTTTTGACCAACGAGCTGTGTTCGTTGGTTAACTGAATCTAATATACCTGCCATAAAAACCTCGTTTATAATCAATAATGATAACTTGTTTGCAATTCATCCTAAAAAGCAAAAAGGCACACTTCTTGATTGCTCTATTAATGAGTCAATTATAAGTCGAAAGACTTGTCATTTGTCACTAATAGCTTATCAAAAAGTCAAATAATTACCACATAAGTAGTTAACAAGACTAGAATAAATAACCTATTGTCACAAAATTGACAAATTAACAACTGTGCTGACCTAGTTTAAGCATAGTCGAGTATTTAAATTTACCTAAAGATAAACAACAAAAACTATGCCTTACATAAAAGTTTTTTTATTTACTATCTACTTTATAGTAATCATGCCTATTACCAGCCTCGCTACCACTTTTGATAGCGCCTATATAGAGGCTTTTGCTAAAAATTTTCTTGAACACAAAGTAACAGCACCCAAAGGTGGAAAAACAGTCATTACCGTTGCCAACATAGATCCAAGAATAATAATCAAACCCTGTCAGCAAGCACTTAAAGCAAATATACCTGAAAAACATAGCGGTAGAAACGTAAATGTTAAAATAACTTGTGATGATTCAGCATCATGGAAAATGTATATCCCTGCAAAAATTGAAAATACCTTCGCGGTATTGGTGGCGACTACAACAATTGAAAAAGGCGTGATTTTATCTGATAGCAATATTGATATTCAATATTTAGCTAGCAATAAAATACGCGGTAAAAAACTTTCTGACAAAGTGACGGTCATGGGAAGCAAAGCAAAAAAAAGAATAGGTAAAGGTCGAGCAATAACGAGGAAAAATGTTTGTTTAATTTGCAAGGGCGATACGGTCACGATTATTGCAAAGTCTGATATTTTTATGATTAAAACTCGAGGAACAGCCTTGAGTGATGGTAATATCAATCAACAAATCAAAGTAAAAAACTCCCGCTCAGGCAAAATTATTAGGCCGAAAGTTAGCGCTGTTAATCAAGTGACTATTCTCTTATAATTATATTTGTATTTTATTAATATTTTAATTTAAGTTTCGACTCTATCTGCCGATATAAAGTTAGTGAATAAATTTAAAATAAAATCTTCTGCCGCAGGTTAATATTATGGCCATAAATATCAACAACTTGAACAATCAAGTTCCAGTTAATCAAAATCAACAAGCACAAGTAAAGCAACAGGCTGCGCAAACGGCAAATGCTAATGCGCCAGTAAAGCAACCTAACGCTGATTCTGTGTCTATCACACCACAAGCGAAGCAATTAAGTGAACTGCAGAAAAAAGCTAACGAAGCACCTGTGGTTGATCAGAAAAAAATTGCCGAGCTTAAAAAAGCAATCGCCTCGGGTGATTACAAGATAGACCCTGAAAAGCTTGCTGCAAGTATTGCTAACTTTGAATTTGACCTTATTTAGCTTAAATTTGAGTAACTCACCACCGAGCCGCTATGCTTCATAGAGGGCTCTTCGAGCCTACACAGAGGTTCTATACTGCTCGGTGTTGTTTCTGTGTTCTCTGTGGTAATACTCTTCAAACTGAATAAATACAAATTTGGCGGCTTTAATTTGATATCGGTGAAACACTAGGTGATAATCATTGTTAATATGACGTTTTCCTAAAGGTGCCTTACATGTCAGCTTCACCACAATCACTAGCCTTAGTTGCTAAACAATATGCACAGCTTCAAGCACTTGAAAAAATCATTGCTGACGAAAAGCATATTTTGCAACAACACCAACCGAATGAATTAGTTCAAATTAGCGAGCAAAAAAATCAATTACTCATCGCTATTCAAAATTTAGATAGAGAAATTAGCGTTAATCAACAGTTTGCTCAAGATAAAGCCGCTAACCTGTTAAGCCAAGAGTTGGCTGATATTGAATCGTTATTAAAGCACTGCCAGCAGAAGAACCAGGTGAATGGACAAATAATTACCCAATCACAACTTGCCGTTGAGCGCATGAAGACCTCGCTATTAGAGAGCCATAATAAAAACGCCATTACTTACGATAACAAAGGTAAGAAAAGTGGCGGTTTATCAAGTATTGGCTTGAAGGCGTAAATCAGGCTCTAGTTGCTAGAAGAGTAAGGTAGCTCAAAAGTACTGCACATCTTTAATCTCTTTACGGTTAGAGCTGGCTTGATAAATTTCATAAACATCTTTAAAGTCTAGCTGCAGCTCAGTAGTATAAGTATCACCAACGGGATAACTCTTCACTACTTTAGCACCTCGAATCAAACCTTGAACTGAAGCGGCCAATTGTTGATTATCAATAATCATATCTGCCATCGTCGTTTTACTACTCACTTGCTGACCATAAACCTGCTCAGCTAATTCTGCATAAGCGGCAATTTTTGACGCTTTAATGGCCATCAGCATCCGCTGAGTTTCATGTGCAGATTTTTGCAAGCTAATAGGTGCATAACCAATACCACGAATAATAGGAAAAACGTCAGGCTTAACCGCCTGCCACTGTATATGCTTGTCATATACGCTTGAACAAGCAGTAATAGCCGATAAACTAATAGCGATAAATAATACTTTAGCGATTGCGCTTTTCTTTTGGGTAATTAACATCATCTATATACCTAACATTTAGTTTTGTATCTCAACCGCTCGTTGATTTTCAAGTAGCATAGCGTTACTGCGAATAATCATACCATCTTTCATTTTAACGTTTTCACTGTGACTTTTTTCCTCGCCTAACACCCAAGACGGAATAAAAGACTGAGCCGTAGCCACGACTACACGCGATTGAATACCTATCATACGAGCATTAATTAAAATACCATTTTCCTGCTCCATCATAGTACCAGCCACTACGTAGTCAATAATCTGACGTTCAGGTAATTCTTTCCAGTCTCGACTGAAAATATAGTCCCCTGCTTTAGTGACGCGTATATGACCTGTAGTTTTAAAATCAATTACCACTAAGCCATGGCGTTGCAGTTCATGAACAAAACTTTCAGCCAATTGGTTACCTAACCAATTTGTTGACTCTAGATCTTTTAGATTCACAAAAGAAGCAACGGCAACAGGAGTTTTCGCATTAACAAAGGCGCTACTTTCTAACATTTGATAAGCTAAGCCTTTAACAACATCATTAATGGCATGTTTTGGTAGGTTGTAACTGTCAATCTCAGCTTTATCGACTTGTGATGACTTATAAAAATCATGCTCTTGTGTGATCCCACAAGAGAGCAATGTTGGTAAAAGTAATGGTATAAGCCACTTTTTCATGGTGTTCCCCTTTAAAAAGTCAGCGCTATAAAAGATTATTGATTCTAGCGCATTAACTGGCAACTTTATTTTTCTGCCACTATGTCAAAACCAATGCACATATCAAGCCAATGCACATATCAAACCAACGCACATATCAAGCCAATTAAAGATGGCGTCATACCGGTGTTAAAAACTCAATAAAGAAACAAGCATAAATTAGGTATGAATCATGCATAAATCTAATGCATAAACCTTATGCATTAGCTTTAATATGTACGCAACTATCACGCAATAGCTACACGCAATGATGTTGATAAATATAACTTGCTCTCATGGAAAATTTTATGCGCAATCTACTATTATCTCTGGCTTTATTAACCAGTTCAAATTTAATCAGTTTTAATACCCTAGCCCAGTGGTATGAAGCGCAAGGACACGCCAGTTTAGAAAAAAACTCATTGGATATTGCTCGTACTAAAGCGACAGAGAATGCCTTAAAAAAAGCACTACTCATTGCAGGCGCAAGTGTCTCTAGTGTGCAGCAGGTCGTTAATGGACTATTAACACAAGATCAAATAAATATTCGCGCGAGTGGTAGTGTCAATTCTATCGAGCTTATTGATGAGTTGCATAGCGAGAATACTATTAGTGTTACTATTCGTGCTGATATTTTTTCTCAAGAAAAAAAATGTTTTGCCTTAGACTTTAAAAAATCAATCTTACTCACTAAAAGCCACCTTACCCATAGAGAGCAAGCTAATGTTGGTAAAATATACCCGATTGATGCGGCTCTTATCCAGAAACTAAATCAACGAATATTTTCACAAAGTAGCTATGCAAGTACCAGACTATTATTAAAAAATGCCACCGCTTTTTCACGCTTAAACCAAAGCTTTCAGGAAGAGGAAATAAAGCAGCTTGCTATCTCGTTAGCTGACAATAGCGACAGTCAATATGTGCTGTTTAGTGAAATTACTGATTTGTCGTTAACACAACAAAGAACTAATACATGGCAAGTATGGCAACAAAGCATCTATCCTAGAAACTTTCATTTTACCCTATATCTGTACAACGGCTTAAGCGGTGAATTAGTATGGCAACAACGTTACCAAGACTCCGCAGTATGGGACTTTAATAAACGTAAAGCCGTCGATGTTAATAACAGCGATTTTTGGCAAAGCGAGTATGGCAATATGATTAATGCTCTTATTGATAAAACAGTAGCGGATATTGATGAAAACATTATGTGTGAGCCAAGTGAAGGAAAAATACTTCAAGTAGCTGGAAATCAGATTGTTATCAACTTAGGCCGCCATCATGGTGTAAAAATTGGCGATGAGTTTTCACTTTTGCACCTCAATAACTTTATCAGTGATAGTGGTAAGCACTATGCCAGTCATAATGTCAGCCCATACAAGGTAAAAGTGATCAAACTAACCAAGCAAAGCGCCACTGCCGTTACCCTTGATAATGGTTTATTAGGTAATATTCAGCGAAATGATTTGGCGGTAAGGTTTTAAGACCGAATAATACCTTACTTTAAGTTGGTTTTATTAAATTCTTATTAAATTTTTATTAAAGAAAAGCTACTCAGACCAAATGAAATAATGAATGATCTATTCATTATTTCATTTGGTCTTACACCTTAAGTAGCTCTTCTTTACTGGGAACACAGTGTAAGAATTGATTTTTTATCCAACTAATAAAGTTTTTCTCCAAGCCATCATTAGGTGCTACTTCTTGGCTAAGCAATATATAACTACTTCCTGACAAGACAAAGCCAAAAGGTGCGATTAAATTTCCTCTTTTTAGATCATCAACCACCAAGGGATAAGAACCAATAGCAGCCCCTAAACCATCAACGGCTGCTTGAAAACAAAAATAGAAATGTGCAAAGGTTTGAGTGGCGTTATTGACTAATGACGTGTTCTTTGATTTATTAAACCAGTTTTCCCAAGCCTTTAGCCTAGTATCGCTATGAATTAGTTTAGCCATACTCAAATCACCTTTTACTTGTTGCCAATATTCAGGAGAAAAAACAGGCCCTACCCACTCCTCAACGAGTGGTTCTTTATTATAATTTTGAGTTAATTCAAAATCGTCACGTCTAATTGCCAACGATAAACCACTAGAGCCTATAATTACAGGCCCACCAGCTGTAGATAACCTTACGTCTGTATTTGGGTTGTTTACATAAAAATTAGAGATACGAGGCATTAACCAACGCATCGTTAATGTTGGTTCACAAGAAACATCGAGACAACGAGTGTTAACTTGGGACAGCTTATGAACTCCTGCATTAAGTGCCTGAAATGATTGCACTGTATAACCTTTAAGTAACTCTCCTTCAGGTGTTAAACGCACGTTTCTTCCTTGCCGATGAAATAAGTCGATAGCAAGGTAATTCTCTAGTATTTTTATTTGTTTACTGACGGCACCATGCGTTATACAAAGCTTTGCCGCCGCCTCACTAAAACTAGCAGAACCCGCGGCTATATCGAAAACATGAAACGCCTTTAAATGTCTCACTTGTTACTTTTTCTCACAGGTTGATTGATGTTATTTCGATTATAGTGTGAAGAAATTATAGATACAATCCCATATCAACTTCAAACTATCATTTGGAACATCTATGGAAATCATTAGCCTTGCCATCATTGGATTATTAATTGTTATCAGCCCTGGAGCTGATTTTGTTTTGGTGCTTAAAAATAGCATCAATGCAGGAAGAAGGTCTGGCATTTTAACAGCCTGTGGGATAAGTCTAGCTATTGGCGTTCACATCAGTTATTCACTGTTAGGAATAAGTTACTTAATCTCACAAAATGAACTGCTCTTTACTTTAATTAAATACGCTGGAGCGGCTTATTTAATTTATTTAGGTGTGAAAAGCATTTTGACCGCAAATGATATGTTGGAGAAAGTAGAAAAAAGTTCAACCACTACAAAACCCTCACAATACTTAATGCAGGGATTTTTCTGTAATATGCTGAACCCCAAAACAATGTTATTTTTCATTAGTCTTTTCAGCCAACTAATTTCATCGGATCCAAACACCAATAGCTACGCACTCTGGTATGGGCTGTATATTGCCTTACTTCATGGAATATGGTTTAGCTTAGTTTCAGTAGTTTTTACTTCTAAGCGCTTTCAAGGGTACTTAATAACAATGAAAAAAAGATTAAATCAAGCCTGTGGTGTCGGTTTATTATCTTTTGGGATTGTCTTAGCCATGAAATCATAAATGATATTTTTAGACTTTAAACTCTGTAGTGCAAACTTTATCGTCATTAAAGAGTTAGCTAATAGCCCTTGCTGCTGAATTTTTTTTGTAAAAAGTTTATAACTTGATTATTTTATTTAACTTTATGTGAAATATTTTGTACCATAGCACTGTTATGCATCTAAAGTCCTCGTAACTCAGCTGGATAGAGTGCACCCCTCCTAAGGGTGTGATATGCAGCATTCCATAAACAATGACTAATAATAAATATTAGCAAAAACAAATAAAACATCTGTAATACAACACGATACCAAGATAACCCCCTTAAACCTCTCAATATTATAAACAGCTGTAAATATTCGCAAACTACCAATCAGTACTATTATTTTATAATAAAGTACTATAATTATGCTATATTCATTGAAATTATAAAATCTGCGCGATGAGCAAAAAAACAAAAAATTATGGCTAAATCACTTGAAAACACAAAAGTATTATCGAGAGACGAATTTAGATCTTTTTATGATGAAAAAACACCAAAAGGCAAGAGAAAACCAGACTCAAATTCAACTTTTGAGTTTACAGATAAATTGATACGAGAATTACCGTTTTGTGATAGCCCTGTCGATTTGTTTAACCGCACTAAAATAACTGATGAATTAGGAATAATTGAAAACGCACTACTTATCCTTCGGATTAATAAGTCTGTAAAAACCTTTTATTTAAAATACAAAGGTAGGAATATTGGCAAAATTTCAAACTGGACAACCAACGAAACCAACAAAAGTCATTTTAAAGAAAATGAAGCGAATGTAGCAGAAGCTATAAAAAGGGCTGCGGAAAAGGCAAGAAATGAAGAATCTAAGAATCCCAAGGTTGCTCATATTGCTGATCTAACAATAAGACAGTATTTAGAGCATCAATATAAAGTTGATAGAACGATTCATAAAACAGTTAACAAAGGAATAAAGCATGTTAGTGACAGTGTTATTAATACCATTACCGCAGACATATCGCCTTTAATTGATGAAAAAATAAAAAACATTAAAGAAAGCTGGATTAATATCCTGATTGAATACTGGGAAAAAAAGAAAAAGCACTCAACCCAAGATAAAATATGTGTTAAAGCTAAAAGGTCACAACGCAAGGCTTACACACAAATTAATTCAATGTTTAATATTTGCGTAAGAGCTGGATACATAACAACAAATTTGTTGGATGGTAAGACCGATTTATTTAAAGACATCGAAGAAGATGAAGTACAAATAAGTACAATTGATATTGATGCAGATACAGCACTTAAGTATATTTTTGAGAAGGCTGAAGGGTCATTCCAAGGTAAAATTCTTTTGGCTTCGATGATGATCGGAGGATTTAGAAATTGCGAGGTTTATAGAAATTACACTAAAAACTATAAAATAATAGCAAGAGAGATTTTTGTTCCTGCTCACATCACACATAAAACAAATAAAAGTAGAACAGTTCCTATCGAAAACGACTATTTTTGGTTAAAGGTTCGTGAGTATTTAACAAGCCCCGAGTATTTGAGCCATCAAAATGAAGCTGGTCACTTGCTTCCAATGAAGGGGCTTGCTAGTAAAAAAAGGCGTGATAAAGAAGGCAATGGCTCATTTCACTCTACTGACGCAGTTAAAAAACCAGTCTGGTTGGATTTTAAAGAGCACTTCAATCTAGAAAAACATATTGTCCCTTATGATTTCAGGCACACATTCGGCACTAATGTTGCTGATGAGCTTGATATCCATTATGCAGCAGATTTAATTGGAGATGATATAGCTACATTCACTAAGCACTATAGAAAAAAAGATCTTGATAAAAAAGCAAGACCTTCTTTAGCAAAATTTCAGTCCCGAGTTGATAAAACAGAAGATGTACAACAAGCAAATTATGAAAGTAACGCAATAGTAATGGCAGCAAAAGGTGGGGTACCTAATTCAATATCTGAAATATTTGATATGTTTAAAAATGGTAAGGCAGAACCAAAAGAAAATTATATGCTCAAAACCGATTGGGATAAATTCGTTAATATAATAAGAGGTCAGTTTGAAGCTAAAAAGATCACTGATAGCAAAGTCGAAATGTGGTTGGAAATGCAGCTACCTCCTTCATAACCAATGACGCGTTTTTGTGCTCAAAACTAAATCCAATCGCTAATTCCAGACATGCCAACGTTGATTTTAAGCTCTTAGTCGTGCATGACTATATATCGCAGTGCTTGCAACATATTGCTGAGCAACCAAATAATCTCGAACCGCTGTAACCATGGAATATTGAGCGAGGCTAGGTGCCGATCCCCATACGCTTACAATAATATAAGCAGTCATAATCTATCCTTTTCGTTCTCTATAACTAAATTGTTGTGATTCAGTTGACTTAGCTATTGTATGATTGTTAATTTTACCGGACAATACCGTTAAAATTAACTTACTGCGTAGTTATTATGAACAACATAAAGCAGCTATCCCGATTAATGGTCTTCGCTGAAGTTGTGAAGCAAAGTTCTTTTACAGGTGCAGCAAAGCAATTAGGTATAACTAAATCAGCTGTCAGTCAACAAATTAGAGCACTTGAAGCTGATTTGAATATTCGAATTTTAAACAGAACTACTAGAGGGATCTCTACCACAGCTTTAGGGCAAAAGTTGCTATCAAGGTGTCGAGTATTAAAAGATCAAGTTGATTTGGTTTTAAAGGATATTGCGAATGCGGAAGATAATCCGAAAGGGCGTTTTGCTATTACCTTACCACACTCATTAGAAAGTAATGTGCTGATGCCTGCGATTGAACAGTTGTGTATAGAGTATCCTGGTCTTGAGCCGGAGCTAATTGTGAGTGATAGCAGTTTAGATTTAGTAGAGCATCATATAGATGTTGCTATTCATGCAGGAAAGTTGCCCGACAGTAGTTATCGTGCCTTGCCTATTGGTACCATTACAGAAATATTTTGTGCTAGCCCGTTGTATTTGAATAAAAACACTATTCCTAAGAAATTGGCTGATTTAAGTCAATTAAAATGGATAGCTACCAGCTGGCAGAAATGTAAAATGCCAATATATAATACTGTCAGCAGAGAAAAAACGATGATTGAGTTAACTCAGTTTTCAAAGGTGAATACCTTTCCTAGTGCATTATCAATGGCGCTTCGTCATTTAGGAATAGTGTTATTACCAGATAATGTCGCAAAACCATTAATTAAATCAGGTGAACTTGTCCATTTAATGCCACAATTTACTGGCCCAATATGGCCCTTACATACCGTACATCCTTATCATGGTGAAAAACCTATACATTTAACGCGGTTTCATCAATTGCTTTGTAATTATTTTAATGACTTAATATAACCGTTTTCTTGCCAGTTTCAACTGGAGGATTTTCCGATTACCTTATAATAAACAACCTTGCCGTTACCTACTGCTTTTTACAGCTGTTGGGGTAGTTTACGTAAATCTAATGTTGGAATTTTAAGAGACACTTTTCGATGATACCCCCATTTTTATTGAAAACTTTTGCTAAAGCATGTCTGTGCTATTATCCAACTTCTTTGGTAAAAAGGCTGACAAGAAACTCTTTTTCAATAAATCTTCTACACTTTTATTTTAAAGTAAGCGCGCAATTAAGCTGTGCACTTAACGATAATCGAAGTCTAGCTGCACATTCCACGGCATTAAGTCGGTAAAATCATCATCGTCACTTTGACGTGCTGGCAATATTTTAAATAAATGCTGGAAGTAATAATAGGGGTTGATGTCATTGGCTCGGCATGTCATGTCATGACGATACTATAGAGTGTTGCACTTGCCTGTGCACCATTAATCGATTTTGAGAATAACCAGTTTTTTCTGCCAGTTGTAAACGGCCGGATATCTCGTTCTGTAATATTGTTATCAATCCCTAAGTGACCATCTTCAACGTACCTAATCAGTTTATGCCATTGGTTGAGATTGTATTTTATCGCTTTGCCAATATAGCTCCCCGCGGTCACTTTATCACTGGCTTCATCAAGCCATGCTTTGAATTGTGTTAAAATCGGCAGCGCTTTTTCTTGTCGTAGTTGATACCGCGCTTGTGGGGATAACTTTTTGTTTTTCGCTTGAGTTTCTATTTTATATAATTGACTGATAAAGCTAATCGCTTTATGCGCACGACCTTTATTTTTCGACTCTGCCTTTAAGGCTTCATCATATTTACGTCTGGCGTGTGCCCAACAGCCCACAGGCATAACGCCTTCAATACCATCATAAACACGGTAACCATCGCACTGTACATAACCTTGATAACCGGCGAGGAACGCTTCTGCGCAAGCACGACTACGACCTGCTTGATAGTCGTAAATAACCACAGGCTGTTTGCTAACTTCATTACTGCGATAGACCCACATTTGTGAGTTGCTACTTGGGTTTTTACCTTCATTTAGTACTTGTACACGTGTTTCATCAACGCATAATACCAATTGCATTAATTAAGTTCCCACTTTTATCCAGTCTCTAGAGCACAGTTTTATCACTCTGGAGGCATCAGATATAAAAACATTCCAAGCGCGACTGCATTCATTGACAATGTCG